>ERZ807291.602-NODE-602-length-60656-cov-15.277273_pt1 | contig 60656 bp, 55 predicted proteins | sample MGYA00521257_ERZ807291 | MGnify/ENA primary metagenome ERZ807291 (study PRJEB31413, sample SAMN03169783) | marine metagenome | biome: Marine; feature: Water; material: Subsurface seawater | place: North Sea | collected 2011-04-28 | depth 1 m m ... | reverse complement strand
CATTAGCCTCCTCATCATTAGAAGACTCTTCGTTATTTGAATCATATTTAAGTTCTATATTATTTTTACCATCGTCAGTATTAGATACATCTGATTCTTTTAAACTATTACATATTGATATAGCATTATCTACTAATTCTTGGTCAAATCCTTTTGTTTTTAGTAGTTCTAATGCAATATGTTGTGTTGAGGCTCCATATTCTAATTTATATGGATATTCTATTTCATTAACATCATTTCTTACTATTGGTATTTTATAGTTTTTGAATTTTTTAGTATTTTCTAATTTTGTTAAATAAGAAAAATGTGTAGTAATCAATGCAACTGAATTCTTATAGTCAGATAATTTATTACATATCGCATATGCTCCAGATATTCCTTCTTCTGGATTTGTACTACTAAATATTTCATCCATAACTATAAAAGAAAAATCTTTTTCTCCAAGCTCTTTTAATTTGTTCAAATAATCTCGTGATCTATGCATCTCTGCTTCAAACAATGATTCTTTATTTTTACAATCTGGTATATTTAAATATGTGTTTATCAAGGACATTGGTGATATTTTAGCTTCTTTAGAAAATGATATACCCAATGTTTGCGAAAATAACAAAGACAAACTTATAGCTTTAATAAATGTAGATTTCCCACCCGCATTAGGTCCAGTCAATATTATATTATTTGGATTTTTACCGCCTATGTCAATCGAATTAGATACAATTTGTTTTGAACTATTTTTTGATAAATAAGGATGCCACAAATCCTTAAAGTTCAATATAGGTGTTACACTATTATCATATCTTGTATAACATATATTATAGTTTTTATCTTTAAAATCATTTACAAGTTTCACAATCGATAAATAACTATCTATTTCCCCAACATGTGTAAAATACAACTTGTATTTATCTATATCTATCTTTTCTATTTCTTTATAACATACTAATATTTTACCTTTATTTGATAATAATGTTGGATCAGATTTGAACAAATTGTTATTCAACTTTGTATCAATATCAGTAACATCATCGCGTTTAAATAAATCTTTAGTTATTTTTAATAATTCTGAACTTTCTGCCATAAAAGTGTGTAACTTATTAAGTTTTGAATGTAATATATTTATAATGTTGTAATTATTATTAGCCACTTTGATTGTATTCATAAAATTTTGGAAGTAAATGATTATAGATAATACTACTGAAAAATATTTAGTTAAATTAGAATTTTTACTTGATGACATAATATTAAATCCACCTAATATACTTACCTTAAATATCTCAAAATAGGCCTTCAAACTAAATTTTATCCCAGCAAAGAAATACAAATATAAATATGGTAGTACGAAAAATATTAATGGTGACACTATCCCATATAATGGTGCGAAAAATATTGTAAACATTGAATACAATGATAAAATATCTTCGTTTGAATTCAACATTGTTAGATATTTATTCGTGAAATAAACACTGTCAATTATTTTTAATTCTTCTGGATTTTTTTCTCGTAATATCCATAATACATCTTCTTCTAGCTCTTTCAAAATCAATAATTTTTCATCTATTTTTTGTATAATGTCTGGTGTAAATTTATTCAATATATTTTGTCTATTTTTTAATAGGTCTATATCTTTTGTTGGTGTTTCTAACATATTTTTTATAAAAATATTTCCAAATAATGTTTGCGTTTTATTTATAACATTAAAAATAGATTCATCTTTATTAGCATTTCCACTAAATACCTCTAAATCATCGTAAATATTAGATTCTGCTATATATTGTGTTTTATCTAACTTGGTAACACTTGATACAATTTTTTCATTTTCATCTTTTGATTTTTTAGATGATAATAATTCATCTACAGTTTTTACCTTTTCTTTTTTTGGACATGCTATATTCATCTCTTTCGGTAACATACTACAAATACTAAACATTTGATTTAATAACATTTATTAATTTTTAGAATTTAACGAATCATTGATATATAAAATATATAGTAATATTATAAATATGACAGGATGTTCAAAAAAAAAACATGTGTCTTTGTAAGCAAAGTGATTCATGCGAATGGGAACCTGCTAATAAAATGGCTGGACGAAAAAGAGGAAAATGTAAATCTAAGAAAACTACACCTAATCCTAAATCTAAAGTAACAAAAGGTTCAAAACGTAAATTTGTAGTTAAAACACCGCTCCCCAAAAAAACCTCTAAAGCTGCTAAATCTATGAAAGCTAAAAACACTGGTGTTATAAATAAAATACACAGTGTATCCTATTTAACACACTTATTTAGTGAAGGATTTGTGAAACCTTTCTTTCCAGGTGTCGAAAAATCAAAACAGGTTTCAACACCATTGGCCAAAAAATTTATTTCATTTGATATAATTACAAAACAAATTGTACCTAATGATATGAAAGTCCAATATAATGATATTGGGTTTGGAACTGGAAAACAAAAAGATAAGAAACAAACATTAATGAATAATGACAGCGCAAACTGGTACAACGATCATAAGAAATTTAATGTTAATGATGTAATTACCGATAATTCTGGTGGGTATAGTGTCTCAGAATTTGATGCTTGGTTAGTTGTGGAATATAATGGTAAAAAAGGACTTGTTATGTTTCCTTGGAGTGAAGACTATGATGAAGATACTGGATTTGATGAAGGTGAAAGCATAAATAGAAAGGGACAAATGATTCATCCAATAACTGGAAAATTAGTTGTTGTAACAAAATAAAGAATAAAACTATTTAAGATTTATTTGTATAGTATAAATAATAATGTTTGAAACAAATGACAAAATATACATTGTAACAAAACAAGAAAGCGAATCAAACAAATACTATTTTACAAAATGTACTTATTTGAGCAAACAAACTATAAATGCGTCTAATTTTAGAACACATATTAAAAATGCTAATATTCATGCGAATAAAACATTATTGAATATATCATATTAATTTCTTTGTATTTTTATATTTATTTATATTTTTTTATATTATTATTATAATGTCTTGTGCTACTATTCAAAAAAAAAAAGATTGTATTCAGAAATCTGAATGTGATTGGGAATTAAGAACAGTTCCTGGTAAATCTAGACGAAAAGGGTTTTGTGTTAAACAAGATGAAGAAGAACGAAAAAAAGAAGAAAAGATAATGTCTAGCAAACGATGTGAAAGTAAACAAACTAAGAATGAATGTGCTACATACCAGACTTGGCCAATTTGTAAATGGGATTGGGATGATGATGCTAACACGCAGAGTTGTCGTCCAGAATATGGTAAAAGAAAGAAAGATGGATATGAATGGAATGAAGATGCCAATGACTATGTATATAATGATGAACTTAGAAAAAGTGAAGATGCAAAGGCCAACGAAAAATTCCGTCTTAAAATGAACAAAAAAAGAAAAAAAAAAGCACAAAGTCAATGGTTCAATGCTATTAATAGAACTAAAAAATCATTAAAGGCAAAAAAGAATTGGAAAATAACACGCGAAAAATATAAAAAATGGTCTAAAATAAAGAAACAATGGGATAAAATCAATAAATCAATTAAAGGAACACACAAGGCAAAACAGAATTGGAAAAAGGTATCATCTAAACTTAAGTTAGCACCACAATTATACAATGTTAAGTTTGATTACAATAATTTGAAACATTTTCCAGTCTTTAAAAGTATTCCAAAAGATGTTGGAACTATAAATAATGCATCTTCGCCATTAGATAATGTACTCGTAAATAAACTTATTACAGACGAAATTGCCACAATAGATGATTTTATTCTTTTGAACTCTCTTCTAGACCCATCTATATCATCCAAAGTATCCTCAAAATTATATAAGTCTATTGGTAAATCTAAAGAAAGATTTATAACCTTAATAAAAATATGTGATTTACTAATGGTTGATACAGAATCAAAATTATGGAAGTATTTAATTGAACACTATTTTAATCTAGTAAAACATAACCCAAATGTATTAAAAGTAATGTCGTATGAATTATACAATGACGGATTAGCAGAGCATATAATGGAAAATGTAATAAATGAATTAAGTCCAAAAGAAATAAAACATTTCAATTATAAATGTGATCAAGTAAGTGGAGTTGAAGAATGGAGACCTGGATGTTGGAAAGATGGTAAGTGGACATGTTGGACACGTGGTGCAGCTGCAAGACATTTGGCCGGTAATAATAGTGTTGAAGGAACAAAATATGGTCCTGACCATAATAAACACAATTATGGCTATAATCGGACTGATTTAGAATATATTAATGGAGAAGGTCACAAAAAATGTGCTAAATGGAATGTAGATGTTGCTTCTACAAGTAGTACACGATGTAAACATTGTGGTAGTAAAATCAATATAGGAACGACACGTATATTTGATATTAGTGGAGCAAGGGAATCAAACGTACACGTCCAACGCTATTGGACACATGAATCAAATTTTAAAAATCAATATTATCATATTGATTGTTTATTTAGAGAATTTTATATAAATGCGACTACTCATAATAATGTAAATAAATATGGGGATATATTAGGTTCTCCTGAAGAGAGTGATAACGATGGATATTCGGTTGGAAGTAAGCAAAAAATTGGTTGGTCATGTTCGCATAATTTGATAGAATCTCCTATAGATTATAAAGTAGTAGAATATGGTATTGATCGAAAAAGACGTAACACAACAATGATTCCAAAGACTAATGTTCCACAAAAAGATATTCAAAAAATAAATAATTTAGCAGCAAATTTGCGAAAATATAGACTTAATAAATGTAAAAACTATGATCGTGTATTTTTAGATTTACCAAATAACAAAAAAATTAGTTTAGGAAAATATAAAAAACCAGATATAAATAGTTTTAAAGAACCATTAATATTAGATACCAAAGTATATTTACAAAAATCATACAACTATAAAAGACATCGTATAGTATACAAAAACACCAAACCAGAAGACAAGCGACAAATTGAAAACTTGCTTTATGGCACACATCATAAACTACCCGATTGGATAACCAGTGATGAAACAACAAATAAAAAACTAGCAAGAGATAAAGGACTAAAATGGGATACTCATCACAAATTGTGGTATTTACCAGCTGGGACGGATTTATTACCATTTATGGCATGGTTGCCACCGAGTGTATTTGAAATTAGAACATAGACACTCATATTAATAAAACTAATATTAATTCATTTAAAGTTTAAGTGATATATTTCAATACATGTATTTCCCTATTTTATTATTTATATCGTTTATTTCTAACAGTTATGGAAAAATGTATACGAGTTGTAATGACCATAGTAATACACTAAATTGTATAAAAAATCCTTTATGTCGTTGGTGTAATATATCTAATAGTACCTCAAATATTACTGGCGCGTGTAATCCAAATACACAATGTTTTTACAATAATAGTAATTGTATTAGCAATAATGAATTTAAGTATGTATGTAATGTATTTAATGTATTTTTGATAATGTCTTTGTTATTTATAGTTGTATCATGTAATTTATACATTTCATACAATACAAAAAAAATATTAGACAAATATTTCGATAATTATAAAGATATTAATGATGATGGCATACTCATTAACCATACATACAAATATAGAGAAAAAACACTCATAATTACCATTATTAATGTATTATTATTTGTACCACCACTACTATTTTGGATTATTGATAGTGTGGCATTCTTCTATTATTTTATTTGTGTAATGTCATTAGTAAGTATGATGTATTGTAGTTTTCTTACAAAAAATAGTTACAGAAAAAATCCATACACCCAATTAAATTAATTACCTAAAATTTAACTTCCGTTAAATCACTTATATCAATCATTGGCTCACCTAATTCCACATTACCACCACTTAAATCAGTTGATTCCATACCAGAACTAGTTGTAGCCATTGAATCTAAATTAACGGATTCCATACCACCAACCATTGAATCTAAATTAACAGATTCCATACCAGAACTAGTTGTAGCCATTGAATCTAAATTTACTGATTCTATACCACCACCGATTGAATCTAACGAAGTACCAACATCAAATAATGGTGTATCTGTAAAATTATTAGAACTCAAAGAGTCTGTATTCCCCCCACTTAATGGCAATGTGTCTAATAAATTATCACTAACATTGCTGATTTCACTAAAATTCAAATCACCACCTCCCTTCATATCTGTATCTATTTTTATATGTTTAATATCACTGTCATTACTACCACCATTCATACTATCTGGTTTGGTTTTTGAAACTTCTCCAGTATCTTTATTTGACCAATATGTTTTTCCATTAAATGTTCGTTCTTCCCATTGTGATTGAGTATTATTATTATTATTATTTTCAGCTATTGTTGGTGTAAAAGAAATATTGGATGGACCACCATATTCTTCAGGAACTGGTTCTGGTACTGGAAAATTATACTCATTAGTATTATTATTTTCAGGTGGACTATAATCTAATGAATTGTTATTATTTGATTGTAATTCTGTTTCATATGGAGATTTATAATCCATTGTTGGAGGTACAAATGGTATCGATGGAATATTATTTGGATTAGATGGAGTCCATGTTGGACTTTGAACCACATATTCGTCTTCTCCTGTCTCTTTTTTTGTCTTTGCAACTAACATAACTTTTGCAGTTTCTAAATCCATACCAGTAGATAATAATGTCTGTAATAATGGATCATTTTCAGTTAATTCATCGCCATTATCTTGTAATTGTATTGGTTGAACGGGTTCTTCATCATCTAAAAGACCTTTGGTAAAATCGGCATCACCATATCTCGGACTCAAATCTAATTTTTCAACTACATTTGCGTCAATATCTGTTGTATATAATGTAATTATAATTCTATTACTATCTAATAATACACCATTGTAATCATTCATTGCTTTTGTAGCATGGATTGGTTTTGTAAATATTATAATAGCAGAATTAGTATCCTTATTTAATTTTACATCAAATACATTTGATTTAGTATCAAACAAACTGATAAGAGATTTAACATCGATTGATTTATCTAAATTTGAAACTAATATTTTATTTTCAGTCATTGTTGTAATAAACTTCGCTATATTTTTTTTAGATTTTGGAAGCTGTTTCCTTTTTCCTATATCTTTAGTTGTTAATGTATGTCTAACATCAATATCGGATAATTTGAATTTATCCGATTTTACAACATCTAATTTTTTATAGTTACTTTCTTTATCAATTATAAGTCTCATTGATATCCCCATTGCATTACATTCTTGAATCATAAGATTTGTATTGTATGGAATATTGACCTTAACTATATCACAACTACTATTATTATTTGATATATTTTCGTCATCATCAAACAATAATGGTCCATCGGTTGATGGACATATATACCTATTTTTAGTTTCATTCACAATAGAGGTTAAACCACTATTAGAACTAATATGTGTAGAATATTTATCAGAACGTTCCATCATACTTTCTTTAAGAAATTGAACTGCTCCATGAGATATAATGGCATCACGTTCCATTTCACCAATTCTTAATCCACCCCCAACAGATCTTCCAGAGGGTGGTTGTTTTGTTTTTAATGAAATAGCACCAGTTGCTCTAGAATTTATTTTATCTTTAACCATATGTTTCAATCTTTGATAATATGTTGGTCCTATGAAAATATTTGTTGCCATTTGTTTGCCATTAAATCCACTATACAATATTTCATCACCATGGCTGCTAAAATTATTTTTTTCCAACAAATTGTATATTTCGTTATTATCTATATTTGTAAATGGAGTAGCGTCTGCATACATTCCCATTAATGAACATGACTTCCCCATTACACATTCTAATAACTGTCCAATAGTCATTCTACTTGGAATTGCGTGTGGATTAATAATAATATCTGGAACAATACCATCTTTAGTAAATGGCATATCTTCTTGAGGTAATATCATACCAATAACACCTTTTTGACCATGTCTGCTAGCAAATTTATCCCCTAATGAAGGATTTCGGTAAGTACATATTCTAACTCTACCAATTTTTTGTTTATCTGAATTGTAATAATCACTAAAAACCTTATCGACAACACCATATCCATCCATTTTAACAGCAACACTAGAATCTCTCATAGATACATATGAACCATTAACAACTTGGGTATATTTACTTATTAACACATCGTTATCATTTACATATACCCCCTCTTTAACCATACCACTTTTATCAACATTATTGTAATTATAATTATTATTTTTAATTACATCTTCTTCATCATATGGATTATAAAATAACTCTTCTGATGAACTTCTAGTATCAATTTCCTCTTTTGAATCATATGTTTTAAAATAAGAAGACGCAAACAATCCACGTTCCATTGAACTTTTATTTATTATAATAGAATCTTCTTGATTGTATCCAGAATATGATGCAATTGCAACAATTGCATTTATACCAGTTGGCAATTTATCTATAAATCCATATTTACCTAATCGTGTTTTTACCAATGGCTGTTGTGGATAATGTAATAAATGGGTAGAAACATCAAACCTATTTCTAAAATTACTTGTATATACACCAACACTTTGTTTCGATTGTCCAGTACCATAAACATTTCTTGGTGCTTGACTAGTATTAACATATGGGATAGTAAATCCAATAATACCCATAATTAATGATGGATGTATTTCACAATGGGAAAATGATTTTGTCTTTTCTTTATCATAATCATTACATAACATAACTTGTGTCATTTCATCCGTATCGATAAATTCTATTACGGATTGTGTTTTACTTAATGATGAAATAATATTTTCATAATCTAAAAAGTTTATATCTTTTGGAGGATAATATACACAATCATAATAATCTGTTTTCTTTTTAGAAAACCCCCCCACTAAATTATACCAATCAATATTTGTTTTCATTTTAGTAATATGGGTTTCATTGATCAACAATTCATTATTTTCCATTATATATAATGGCCTACAACACCTACCACCATCTGTTAATATACTTAATTCTAAATTCCGATAATCAAAGACAATAGATGTAAATATATTTATATAACTATTTCTCCTAAATAATTTTAATATTGTTAACAATTCTATTGGTTTTTTATGAATACCTATCCAATTACCATTTACAAACACTTTACAATTACTAGAAATTAATGTGGGTTTAATATTTGTTAATTCTATAACACCCAATTGTAATAGTAATTTTATAATAGATGTCGCATCGCATCCAAATGTAATATGTCCTGTAATGGTTAAATGTTTCTTTATACCAATATTACCACCATCAGGGGTTTCTACAGGACATATAATTCCATATTGTGTTGGGTGTAATTTTCGTTGTCCTATCATAATCATGTCTCCATAAGTATTTATTCTTCGTAAATGTGATAACGTTCCTAAATTAGATAATCTATTTAATGATTGTATTAATCCCTTTTTATTTAATATTGTACCAATTTTAAAAGCTTTACTAAAGCTATTTGTAATTACATTTTGATTAAATATTTTTTTTATATTATCGTCATTTATTATATTTTGATAATTTTCATCTTCATATTGACTTCTATTAAATCTATATTCTGAATCAATTGCAATTTTAGTATCACGCTGAAATTGCTTAAAGTTTTCTCTAAATAAATTTGCTAGCAAAAATCCAGATAAATCAACGCGTTTATATTCAAAACTATCTCTATCAGTTGGTTCATCTATTTTATACAATACATTTAATAATTTATGAACTACATATCCTAAATAATATGCTTTATCTTTATATTTATCACCAACATGAGGAAATACATCATTAACAATAACATCTTTCAAATGTGCCATTGATCCACCAATAGTAATATTTGCTAAATATTTTAATGCTATATCTTGAGTATAAACTGGTCCAACATCTTCAATAGATTCTCTTAAAACTTCCATGAATAATTTAGATTTTTCATCTTCTAAATCATATACGATATATTCTAATATTTCTTTATCACTTTCAATACCTAATGCTCTAAACAACAAAAATAATGGTATTTGTTTTTTTAAACTTGGAAGACGTACAGTAATAACATTTGAATTTTTATTAATATTAACGACAGTTGTTCTAGCATATTTAAAAGTATCATTTGGTACAGATTTTATCTGGGCAGAATAACTATACAAGCCATCTATAGATTTTACTATATACAACTTATTTTCAGCTTTTCGTTCATGTGATACTATAACCTTTTCTTGACCATCCACAACAAAATATCCACCTTGTTCATATGGACATTCTCCCATATTTTTTCTTAAATCAAATGTTGTATTGTATAACATACACAATTTAGAATGTAACATAATCGGTATTTTTCCTAGATTAATTTTTTTATATTCTTTTGATAATTTTTTAGTTTCACCACCTACCCTAATAATATACTCAATATCTATATCACAAAATAAATGTGACGCATATGTCAAGTTTCGTAATCTTGCCTCGTTTGGATATAAGGCCTTTTTTGTCGATGAACTACCATCTTCTTTATATACAATAGGTTTACCTATATAAATATTTGTACCATCTTTACCACCATAATAAATGTGTGTTTCATACTCATAAATATTGGATTGATTTAATCCATTATATAAAATTTGCGGATTATATTGATTTATAGTTTGTGGTATTTTATTCAAAACAAAATCATTAAATGAATCTAAATGATGCTTTGTTAAATAATTTTTGTGTACTTTGAAATAATTATCAATAACTTTCCATGTATCATTATTATAGTCCATATAGTATTAATAAATATAATTTTAATCTATTTTGAAACTTCTATAAAATATAACACAAATGATAAAAATATTACAAACATACCAACATAAAACATCCTTCCATCCTTTACCAATATCAATACTATATTATTAAAATAATACAGTATGTTATCGTAAAACTTATTTCCTGAATTTTTACAATCAATTGTACACCGATAACTATATAATTGTAAAAAATCATTTATTATTTCTATAAATACTTCGACAAATCTATTTTTCATCATATTTAAATTTAATGTTTCTAAAAAATTATTAGATTGTTTATCTTCCTTTTTTTCAAATACTTTATATTCCTTTTTATCCCCAACACTAGCAGTTGATTTTACATATTTATCATTTAATTTGTGTTCAAAAATATTTTTATCTTCTTCAGTGATTTCATTAATCTTATTCACTATCTTATCTTTAACATTATACATCTTAAAAAATGGATTGTAATCCCAGAAATTCTCATTTAAATTTATATTTCTTAGAATAGAATAATCTAATTCAAAATCATCTTCTTCATTATTAATTCGCGTATCATCTAATATTTTATAATAATCAAACAAAACTAATAAACTATTTAAATCCTTCGATATTTTTTTATTACTATCAGTATAATTATATAACCTTTCTTTTAAAGGTATTTCTTTATTTTTATTATTTAATAAACTATCTAACTTTAGTAATTCTAATAATCTATAATATTTATTATTTATTTTCATTACATTAAGATATACCAATAATCCATTATATTCATAACCATATTTACCATTATTTATAAGTATTTTATTATTTTTATCTAAATCGCACAATTTATATATTTTGTGAACATTTATTAATTCTACAACCTTATCCTTTGAAAATGTATAAACCATTATCAATTCAGCAAAAGCATATAATTTTGTATAATTTATATTATCTATATCAACATATTTCACTAACCCATCCGAACCAATACATGTAATTTTTTCTAAAAAATTATTATATTTATCATTATTTAATTTATTCAAAATAGCATCCCCAAACTGATATATATTTACAATATTGAAATAAATGATAATATCTTCTATGTTATAAATATTATTTTCTAAATATTGTGGTTCAAGTAATGAATTAAAAATAAACATTAATTCTTTATAATCATCGGTTTGTATTATCAAATCTCTATCTATTAAATAATCATAAAATTTATCCCCACTATTAGATTTTATTTTACTAATGGTACCAATACTACTGCTAGGACCACTGCTACTACTACTAGGTCCAATACTAATACTATTACCAATACTACGATTAGTTCCACCATTACTAGTACTTTGTGATTGAAATTTTTCAATTGAATTATAATAAACAATACTAAATACATATAGTATTATTAATCCAATTAACATTTCCTTTTTCTTTTTAAGATACATACATATTCCTACATACAAAAATATAGATGGTAATAATAATTTCTTATTTAACGAATTTAAATAAAGTAATAATAAAAAAAATAAATATATTAATTTATCCATTAATATAATAATATAATATTATGTCTTTCAAATAAACAAATTTATATAATATCAATTAAATCTACATGTCCTAACATAATTCTTCGGCAGCAATATTTATGTAATTCTAATTTATCTAAAACAATACATTCAGGTGTTTTTTTCATTGGTTTAGAAATATTAATAACACTATCTTCATGAGATTGATTCATTTTTTTTAATTCAGCTTGATAAAATAACCATTTATCTGCTAAAACGGTTCCACAAGTAAAACAACTAATTGGAATTATCATTATATTAATAATAAATATTATTTTAATAAATCAATTTTACCTTAAATGATTTAAATAAATGATGTACTAATTTATTTATAATGTTTAAAAAATTTATGTCTCATTCTATTATTAATTTCTTTAATACCTTATTTTATGATAATAAATCTAATTCTATAATCGACCCATTTACTTGTCTAATACGACTTGCCGTATTAGAATTCAAACCAGAACACACTAAACTCAGTATTAAAAATAATAAAATATCTTACAATGATCCACATATGTTCCAAGGTACCATACGATGGACAAATGGTGATAATCGTGAAGATATTCACAATATATACAATCCAATAATTAAAGCATTACAATGGTATGATTTAGAAAATGATGATATCAAAAATATATTCAAATATGCGGTAAAAGGATTAGAAAAACTGAAAGAATCATATGATGAAAATTCAACTATTACACATTCAATAGAATACTATATATCATATATCAAAACTAATTTGAAACAAAAAAAAAATAATTATAAAGAAACAAATACTATTTTTATTCAATTTAAAGAATTATGGAATGACCGTGAAATAAATATAATTAATAATATGTTATTAGAATTAAATGAAAATGATGGTTCAAAAGATTCTTTAATAGATGCTATAGAAGTCATATTGAATAATAAAGAAAGTATTGTGGCAGATATTTTATTACAAAATACAACTAAATTAGAATAATGGTTTTAAGGACAATTATTGATATGGTATTAAAAACTCAATAATTTTAGTATGTGATGAATACTCATCAAAATATTCTAAACACCATTCATATGCTGTTTTATTTTCAATATCTGTAATATTTACAATGTCTGGATTTCGCTCAATTAATAATTTACAGATTTCTATATCATCATTGACTGCTGCGTAATGTAATGGGGTTTCACCATCTCTATCTTTAGCCATAAATAATTGTGTATCGCATGTTTTCAAAAATTCTAAATCTTTATTTTCAACAGCCAAATGGGCTTTATTCGCACCACTAATAAGGTCATCAATGGTATTCATATTAATTTGATAATTAAAATAATTATATAATTAAATCAATTTTATTTTTGTATTATAATAATAGATGTCTATGAATATTTTCAATATTTCTAAAGAAATACAAAAAATAAACACATCATTAGATATTTTAAAAAAACAAACTGAAATTAATAATAATGCGAATATTAATTTAACACATATCACAAATGATATTAAAAATAATATGAATGATATGAATTCTAAAATAGAACAACTGTATGATTTTAATGTTAATTCTAAAATAAAATATGATGATGTTAACTATAATGAAATAAAGGATTTTTTAATATCTATAAATGTAGAATCTGATATTATTAATAAAGTATTATTTATGAATTTTAATTCACTTAATGAATTTATTTTAACAGATAATGATATATTTGAAAATTTAGATATTCCAACAAATACAATAACATATATTAAAAATAAAATACAAGATAAAATTTATGTTTCAAATATAGATATTTAATTTAATGTTAATTTATTATTAATGGTCAAATACATTAATATTAAAGCTATTATCAATACAATCAAAAACAAAACTGTTTCTAAATGAAATCTTTGAAATTTAGAATACATACTATTTCAATACAAAAAAAATATATACAAATTATATAAATGTCTTCAGTTGTTGAACAAATATTAGAAAACCAAGATTCAGTTGATTTTATTGAAGCTTTAGCAATAACATTCAAAGATATAACTGCCGAAAAAATTGTAGAATTATTACCTAAATTGATAGCATATGTCCAAAAATATAAGAAATTAACTGGTGACCAGAAAAAAGCATTAATTATCAAATTTTTAAATATAATTATAGATAAAACAGATGGACCAGGTGATGATGAAATATTTGACCCAATATTAAAACGATTGGTACCTGTACTAATTGATACTTTTATAAAAATAGATAATAAAGAATTATCATTCAAAAAACCTAAATGTTTAGGTAAATGTTTATCATGTTGCTTATAATATATCCCAAGTATTTTCATCTAAATTTTTCGGCTGTTGTATTATTAATTTATTTTTTGACTCATTTTTAATTTCATTCTCTTCTGAAGTAGAAAATAATACTAAACATTCTTTATTAAACCAATCAAATAATCGTGTAATACACATATAATAGATTAAACAAAAAAAAATAAATGTATATATTAAATGGGAGGAACAATATCTAAGAAGGAGAAACCCACATGTGGGTCAAGAGCGATAGCGGCTTCATCTAATACAGCAACAGTAACTTTAAAACAAATTATATGGGGTGGGGGTGCTAATGGGGATGACCCAACATCTACGACTTGTAATATAGATTATGGAATATGTCGTTCTATTCAATCAGTTTTACAGATATTACATAGAGATTCATATTTATTTATTCCCGCCGAATTGGTCGCGACAGATGACAATGACACAGATGATAGTGGGACGGAAACGGAACCCGATCTTTTTGAAAAATATTTAAAAATTAAATTTTTAGAAACAGATAAAACAGGTTATACCGAAGAAATAATGTCGGGCCGAACGGTGCCATATTTGGATAAAATAAAATCAAATTTTGAATGGTTAGAAACAGATGAAGAAGAAAAGAAAAACACGGATAAAGAAAAAAATATAAAAAATTTTTATTATGCAAATAAAGATAAGTACGAAGAACAGGAGGGAAAGATTATTCTTCCATCATATTTAATTGATACTCTTATATTAGAAAAACTTAAAGATACAATATTACATCTTTCAATTTATTATATAGACAAGTTGTACGAAAGTAACAAAAAAATAGAAAAGGGTGGTTGGGTGAACAAAAACAAAATGGTACCTAACGACTGTTATAATACTATAATTTTAACAAAAGAAGGGGCTGGTATAAGTAGAACAAACATTTGTAATCCGGAACCTTCATCTACAAATAATGATGTAGATGGGGAACCTGATGACCCAGAAAAATTTCCACATACTCATGAACTATGTAGCGGAACGCAAGATATTGGAATAAAACTTGAAAACAATGAAAAACTTCATTATGATTACAACCGATTTACTACCGAAGGTCAAAATTTAATGGGCCCAAATGGAAATACTATAGCTAAAATATTTCCACAAGATAATCATTGGTCGAGGATAAAAACGTATGAGAATGTAAAAAAAATTTCGAATGAATTGAATAACGAGGCACTAGCTAATGCTTTTAATAAAATATTAAAGGTTGAAGATAATACTCCTTATTTACCTAACATTACTCTACTAAAAGATGATTCATATAAAACAGATTATGATGCTATTAATGGTAATAAAAATGAATTCTACTTTATTAAAAACACAATTGTAAACTGGATAAATAATGACCCAGATATGAAAAAATTATACAGACTTAATGATTGGGTAAATGCAATTCAAGATGGTGTATATGAAGGGAAATTTGATGAAAAAGACTTTAATAGAGATTTAGACTATAGATGTAAAACACATTTATTTGGATCAAAACATATTGTATCTGAAGACACGTTGGAGAAGAGTCCCGATAATAAGTGGACAGATGAATGGTCCCAACTAATCAAAAAAAATTTACAATCTGATATGGAAGTGACTAATGGATGGTGGGAATCAGGGAGTGAATGGAATAATAAATGTAGAAATGAAATAAAATTAGATTCAGAATGGATGACCGAGATTGGAAAAAAAATAGAGACTGAAAATCCTACTCCTACAATACCTTCTTCTTGGTGGGATACAAATGCTGATAATGATGAAGACGAGTGGAAAAGTAGTAAGATTATGAATTCATGTAAAAATACTGTTGACACAATAGATGGAGATGAAAGTCCTTGGAAGAGGGGGGGTGATGGGAATTCATGGAGCGATATAGCAAAAACAAAATTAGAAAAATATGAACTAAAAGATACCGATGATTGGTGGAAAAAAAGGAAAACTGGAGAAAGTCCATGGATAACAAAATGTAGGGATGAATTAGATTTGGAGCCTGAAAATGTAGATTCAAACTGGTACTCAACAGCAAAAGAAATAATTGAACAAAATTTGTCAAGAGGCAATATAGCAGATGAAGACGACGACAATTGGTGGAAAGGAACGACGGCGTTAAATGAAAGATGTATGAAAAAAGGAGAATGGAATAAAGAGTGGTCAAATAAAGCACATACTAAATTAATGGAAGATAAAGATAACAATTATAGTTGGACTGAAACACAAAATAAATCATTTTTTGAAAAAAAATTTGATGCTGAATACTTAAAAATTCCATCTATAAATAAAAAAATTCAAAAATTGCTCGAAGAAGACATTACCGATGGAAAAGGAATTACTGATGATTGGTGGAAAAATAAGAAGGAATACGAATCAACCGAAAAAAAAGCAAATCCATGGCAATCTAAATGTAGAGACAGTTTATTATACTCCGCAAGAAATGGTAATCAACCAAATTATGGAAAAGATATATGGTCAAAGGATAATATAAGCGAAATATGGGGGAAAACATTCCATAGTGGTGCTGATATTGATAAATTGAAAACAGAAATAAAAACATCTGTAGAATTAAACAAACTATATAATGATTATGATATCAAAAATAAGACAATATTAGGAGATATTGATAAAAAAAAAATAAATCAATCAGATACTATTAAAACAGAAACACAAAATAAAGATAAATTACTCCATTTTATACATTCAACCAAAAATAAAATTAACAGTAATACTGGCTACAAAAATGCTATGATTGGAATACTAATTATAGTAATTATTGTAACACTAATATTTGGTGGGTTGCTCCTTAAAAAATACAATTTAATTAATCTGAAAAAATAAACTTTATTCATCTAAAATAGATTGATTATCATGTTCATTTTCTTTAAAAGCTAATCCCATCCACATATTTGTAGAATTTGTTGATTTTTTACCATATTTTCTAATAAGATTTTCTCTAAGTTCTTTTCTTGTAGGACATTTTGAATTTTGTCCATAAGCTTGTTTATGCCAATCCCCATACACAAAGTAGATGTCATCCAATTTGATGCCATTACTATCAGAATTATCTACCTCAATTAATCTTTCATTGATAAATCCAACAAACATGTCACTTTCAACCTGATAATCTTCTGTATTACGTTTAACATCCGATGGTTCTTTGATACCATTTTTCTTAAATTTTTTATAGTATTCAATCAATAAGTACATAAATGCTTCTGGCCATAGTTTAAGTTTTTCCTCTAATGTATCATCAATTTTGAATTCATATGGTTCATTTGGGTCTGGTTCATCAACAAATTTAGAAATAAATTCAACAACACTAATACGTCGCCAAGTACCCCTATCATTTGCTGATACCTTAGGTAAATCATTACAAGTTAAGACCATTTTAAATTGTGGTTTAAATTCAACTGGATCTTTATGTAACCCACGAGCAATAATAGTATCATTACCAGTCAATTCTTTCATCAAACCTACATTGATTTCTTCATATTTATCTGGTTCTTGAAGACACGCGAACCTTTTACCCTTTGTTCTAACTAATGCTGGGGTAGCACCTTCAGCTCGTCCACGCGATTCAGTTAATAATTTTACTGGGAGTTTACAACAATAATCTCCAAAACAATACTCAAACAATTCAATCAATTTACTTTTACCATTACCACCACATCCAGTCCAAATATGGAATTTTTCATTAATATTTTTACCTGACAAGAAACTACCCAATAATGTAAATACATATTCTCTAACAGCCTTTTTAGGCAACACTTGTGACATAAATTCTTTAACATTTACAATATCTTCTTCATCATCATCAAACCCTATATAATTAATCCGAGTGGAATAACTAAGATAATCTTCTGGAAGTCCATCTCTGAATTTCAATTCAGCCAAATCATAAATACCATTTTCAAACCCAATCAAATTCAAATTCTTATCCAATTTATTCTCAAATTTAGGATCATGAAATAATTCATTACACTCTTGAACAACCATCTTTTTAAATCCAGTATTTTTCAATTTTTTTATAATACCAGTAATCAGTTTTTGACTAGATTCATTTACTGTATCTTGTGCTGGTGTCAAATTTGATTGTTCATTAAGATATGCTCTATAATTTTTATAACATTGTACTACTTCTGATGATAATCTTTTTCTTAATTCAATTGCATCATCAAGTTCTACCCATCTATGATCTTTAAATTGAAACCAAGTATTTTTTTTAGAACATGCCGATACAAACTCATTTTTGTATAAAAGATAAACAACATTAGCACAATCCGCTGGTTCTAATGATAATGAATTTTCTATACATTTTCTAAGATTCAAATTAGTTAATTTATTATATTTTGCTGGATTATCTTCATTCGCCCACAAATACAATGTTCCAATACCAAGTCCTTCATTATCCATAGTACTCCATTCTTTTTCACATTCACCATCTACAAATTTATCTGAACGCTTGCTTAATGTTATCCAATCTTCTAACAATCTATAATCAATATTATGTAAACACCAACCTAATCGTATCCACAAATAATAACAATCAGCGCGATTATCATCCAAAATTGATACAATCTTTTTAATAAATACAAGTTCTTCGTCATCTACAAAATTCTTTTTTGCGGGTGATTTCCGTTTTTTATTTATAATTTTCTTCTTCTTTTTTACTTGTTGTGTTTTTGGAATATCTGAAAAATCTGAATCCAAATTTTCATAATACATATTATTATTAATAACGTGTTCTTCTTTTATATGTCTTATGCTTAATGTTTTCAATATATCCTTGTTACTAAGATTATTATGTACCTCTTTCATTTCGGTATCTTTATTCTTATATATTTTTGTCAAAACATATGCTTCATGATTTGGCTTACAACTACCATACATTTGCCAATTATTCCTTTCGATAACAGCTATATCAAATACATCATCTATTGTATTTGAAGTATTTATAGAATTAAACAATGCTATCACATTCTCATTTTCAATAGTATTGTATCGCATCATATATTGTATTTTTGGTTCTGTAATAATATATGGAAATACAATATGCAATCCATCTTTAAAAACACCCTTTTGCTTTGAATTTTGAAAATTAGGCGATTTTTTTTCTAATACAAATGCCACCAATTTATCATCACTTATAGATGGTAATACCTTTTTAATTTCGTCAACATACAATTCTAAAAATGCCACTATAAATTCATTGTTATATTGTCTAGATGTATATTTTATGTCATGTCGTAAATCTAAATCAATCAATAATGGAGATAATTCTTTATGACGTTCAGTTAAATGAACGACTCCATTCCCATCAAACACATCTTTATTATACAAATTATGAAACAATGATAATTCAGCATCTTCAATACAATATGAACCTGGATAACTGTTTGGAGGATGCCCTAAAGCCGTATGTGTAAAATTTTTTTCTGGAATTGTTTTGTGTTTTCTCAAGAAATCTTTCAAACTGTGATATTTTTTTTGATCGGGCATTTATAATAGACAATAATTTTTTTTAAATAATTTTTGAAAATTACATTATTCAATTTTTGAAATAATCACTTTTATTACCTTATTTGTTATTTTAAAAAAATATATAGTTATATTTTATTATCTAATATTAGTTTATTTAAAATTGATTTAAACAATAATTTATATTTTTAAATAAATGTCGTTTACTTTTTTAGCTCAAAAAAGAATAGCAAAAGATATCAAAAATTATATTAATAGTGATATTAATAAAGTTGGAATTTATTGCCATATAGATGAATCAAACATTCAAGATATTAAAGCATTAATTATTGGTCCTAAAAATACCCCATATGAAAATGGATTTTATTTTTTCAATATTCATTTTCCAAATGATTATCCTTTTTCTCCACCTAAAGTAAAATTTTTAACGTATGAATATGGTATACGATTTAACCCAAACTTGTATACAAATGGAAAAGTATGTCTTTCAATATTAGGAACCTGGTCTGGACCAGGTTGGACAACAGTACTAAACTTAAATACAGTGCTGCTATCTATACAATCGTTATTAAATGAAAATCCATTACAAAATGAACCTGGATTTGAAACTGAAACTGGAAAAAAATCTATAGATTATACTAACGTTATAGAATATTCAAATATAAAGAGTGCCACTATTAAAAATTTAGAATCTCCACCTGAAGGATTTGCAGTATTTAAACCAACAATGATAGAACATTTTATTAAAAATATTGATTTTTATAGAAAATATACACTAAAAAATAAAAAAAAGAATAATGCTTCTTTAACATCATCTATATATTCTATGAAAACACAATGTAATTTAGATTTTATTAATGAACGTATTGAATTTCATTATGAAAAATACACTAAAGAATTACAATCTAACCCAAAAAATGATATACCGAAATATGTAAATTCTGAACAAGAAAAAGAAAAAGATGAAAAGCCAACAGAAAAAAAAAAAAAACGTAAATGTCCCAATATTATGGCTAAAATGTATGATGTTGGTGTTATTAAATTATCTGAAAATGATAACAAACACTATAAAGTTATACAAATAAATGGACCGAAAAGAACAATGAAAAGATGGGTATTAAACAAATAAGAATAATAATAAAATTGAAATAACTTAAATATTATATATTAATTAATTATAATGAAATTTTGTGCTGAATGTAATAATATGTTATATTTGAACATAATTAAAGATGAATCACCATCTGTCCCAGATAAAATTAACTATATATGTCAAAATTGTAACCTTCAAACAAATCATGATAGTTCTGAAGATAGTTGTATATTTAGTATAGATTACAATATAGATAATATAAAAAAAAAATCATTTATAAATCCATTTATTTATGAAGATATCACATTACCTAGAGCAGAAGGGATAAAATGTCCAAATGAAAAATGTCCTAAAACAAAACCTGAAATTATTTACATTAAATATGATAATGAAAATTTGAAATTTATTTATATATGTCTTGATTGTCATCGTGTTGGAAATGATAATCATATTTGGTAAATTATATTAATAAAATTGATTAAAGAAAAAAATATTATTAATTATATAATGAGTGAATTAAATACAAATTATATAGATGAGTCATCTTACAATGATATACAAGAAGTGTTAGAAAACTATGATACATTAAAAAAATCAAATAAATCTAACAATATTTTAAACAAATATGAAAAAACAAAAGTATTAGGTATTAGAGCAGCTCAAATAAGCCATGGAGCAAAACCATTGATAGATGTTCCATCTTATATGACAAATGAATTAGATATAGCGACTGAAGAACTAAATCAACGAAAAATACCATTTATTTTACAAAGAGTTGTTGGTAACAAAACAGAGTACTGGAAACTTGAAGACCTTTCATATTAAGATTTCCAACGATTACCACAGGTTAAACACGTTATAAATGTAGTCATCCCTTCATCAGCACTTCGTGTTTGTAATTCATAATATGTACATTTTCGTTGCTTACATCGACCACATTTAAATTGATCCGTCATAGCTTCTGCTACATCTTCATACATCAATTTTTCTCTTTTATTTCTTTCATCTAAGAATGTTTTCCAATGCTCTGGAAAAAGCTGTTGATATGTCAAATATGCTATCTTTGATATATCTAATTTATTATTATTTATTTTGTGTATTAAACTATCATTTTTAATATATGATACATTATCTAAATTACTATACAATGATATACTTTTATTTATATAAATCGATTTGAATGTTTTATTGTGCCATAAGGGTAGTATGTTTCGTTTTATACTAATATCTTTAGTGTAGTTGTATATACTTTCTTCAATCTTTTTTGAAATATCTTTATCTAGAATTTTACTTAATAAATCTATATTTTTATTCCGTATATCATTTGTATCATCAGATACTATTTCTATTGATGGTTCATCTAATACATCATCATCTTCCTCTTCATCTATGTCAAGTAATATATCTAAATCAGATTCATAATTAGGTTCATTATCATCATCTTCAACATCATCCAAATCTTCAACATCATCCAAATCTCCAACATCATCCAAATCTCCAACATCATCCAAATCTCCAACATCATCTGGTACTCCTCCACAGTCATCTAATTCACCACTAACGTCTACATTTTCAGAATCTTTATTGTAAAACAAATCATTGTACATTTTTTCATATTCATCGGTTGTTACATCTAATAAAATATTATTATTATTTGTTTTTAAAATCAATATATCTTCATAATATGTTTTTCCATCATCTTCTATTATTGGTAATTCATGATTATTTTTATGTTTCCCTTTTAAATATCCATAAGCATATATTTTATTAATATCTAAATTCCAACAAGTTATTTCACTTAATTTATCCTTTCCAATAGAGATATTTTTAGTAAAAATATCTCTTTTTATCTTGAATCTTAGTAAGGTTTTAAGAGGTTTGTTTCTATCACATGATTTCAATACTATTTCATCATCCTTAATATCTCCATTAGTTAACAACACTACAATCTTAGGCATTTATTATACTTAGAATTATATTTTTAAATAAAAATTCAATTTTATTAATAAATGTGTTTAATAAATTTTATTTAAATATAAAGTTTGTATTCTTAATAATATGAATTCTAAAATTAAAAATATAATATTGAAATACAAAGAAAAAAATATTACTAATCTTGATATTTATTTTGGAACAAATATATTATCACAAAAAACAAATAATATAATATTTGACAAATCCATTTCAAATTCAAAATTTAATTCATTATTAGACAAAATATCAACAAACAATTACAAAAATACCATTTATAAACAAAAAATATACAATGTAAATTCTAATTATCTTAATCTTAATTCAAAAAAACACACCACAAAATCAAACATTAATTCATTATTTGATGATGACAAACTATACCTATATTATTCAGAAAATGAAGAACAATATAATTCATTTCCATCAAATAAAAATTACAATATAATTGAACAACATATAAACCAATACACAATTAACAACGAAATAAATTTATTATTTATAAACAATAACCAACTAAAAATATCATTATTAATAAATCATAATATAGACCACACTATAAAACAACTAGAAAGTTTATTCACAATATCTATATGAAATATATTGTCCTGATGTATCACTTTGTCTAATTATTTTACACAAATCACCATTTTTAACACCAAAAAACTTTGCCATAGGGTCAGATTTCAATATCAATGGAAATTGACTCATAGTTTCAACATTATATTGTTCTTTTATATCATTTTTTTCTTTTTCCGATACAATATGTAATTCTGGAACTAATATATGATTTTTAATATTTACTAACAAATGATCCATTGAAAATAGTTGTACAAATAATTTAGACTTTTTGAAAATTGTATCAAACAATATATAGAAAGCATCTAAATTATTAATTTTATCTTTAACAATAATAATAATATCATCCCCATCTTTTATTTTTTCTTCTTCCAACAATTCATCTATCAATGTTTTCAATACCTTCCCACGCAATTTTCCAACTATATATTTCACAAGACATTTTTTATTTCCATCTTTATGTTCTGATATCATATCTAATGGCATAATTTCGGCTACATTTTTTTTACCCATATTACTGTCCATAATATCTAATTCTTTATCATTAAAATTTTTATATTTATCTAAATTATACCCTCGCAATTCAACCATTTCAATGATTGTGGATCTTGATTTTGATAATTGATTTAAATAATTCATATTTATTATATAAAAATATTTAAAATTTTAAATCAATTTTTATATATATATATATGAATGAATGTGTTATATGTTTAGAACCATTGGTAGATGATATTGTTGTATTAAGCTGTATCCACAAAAATAACTACCATTATGAATGTATTAAAAAATGGATAAATAAAGGTAGTACATTGACTAAAATATGTACAATATGTGATGAAAATGTAGAAATATTAAACATAATTAATCCTATCGAAAAAGAAACAAAAAATAAAAAGTGTTGTACTATATTGTAAATTATTTAGACAAACATTTAGAAGTATCGTTATTCTTGTACTCATCAAATTCAGATGCCTGAATATCATTGGTGTCATATATGTCTTGAACCTCTGCAAAAGCTTGACATCTAGCTTGATCTGTTTCTGATAAATCTACATTCAATTTACTTCTAGCAACTTCTTGACTATTTGGATTTATAAAATTAAATTTATTGTAATCATTTTTGTCTTTACTAATATTCTTGTAATACACTAAATACAACATAACTAATAATATAATAAATACAAACAACCCCCATATCATAATAGATGTAGTTTTATTAATAGTCCCTACCTTAGATAATATTGGTATTAACAGTAATACCACAACAACTATTAACATAATTTTAAATATTTTTATTATATATTCGTTTTTCCTAATAATATTCATATTTATTTCTATATGTCGTTTTGATGTCATGTTTATATTATCAATATCATCTAATTTATCATTATTATTCATCATTAGTGAATGATGATGTTCTTCAATTTCTCTCAAATCTTTTAGTTTTTTATGTGTATCCATAATATATTTGGTTGATAGATTATATTGTTCCTTATTACTAACCCAATTATATGTTAATTTATCGGTTGATTCAGACATGTGTGGATGTTCGTGAGTGTGAGTGTGTGATGAAAATTGTGATTGTTGGTTAATAATTTTATCCTTATAGTCTGTTAGTTCTTTTTCACTCATGTTACTAATAGTATCTTCTATATGTGCTAAATTAAGACTCAGAAGTACAGGTTCACTTTGTGACCCAGAACTAGTTGATGATTCGAAATTTTCTTTTACCATATATATTAATATAATAAATTTATATTATTAATAATATAAATTCAATTATCAAAAATATTACTATTAATACTATAAAAACTATATATTTTATAATATTTATTTTTTTATTTTTATCAGAATTTTTTATTCTATGTTCACGCATAAGATTATCACCTTCAGACTCTTTTATTTTATGTCTATTACTATCCAACACTTTTATATTATTTTGTATTTTTTCCTTCATTTTTTTATATAAATAAGATTGATCTACTATTTCTAAAAACATTTTAGTATTATTATCAATCATACTTTTTATTATTGAGTTTTTTTTAGATTCTTTATTTTGTTTAAACACGTTTAACGCCCCATATTTTTGGTTGAAAAATTTGTCACGTAGAACCTTATAATCTCCATTTAATGGACTCCCACAATCTCCATCATTTATATGATGGGCTTCAACAACCTGTAAAGGAGGATTGTAAAAAGGTTCAATAATATTAGTACTCATATATATATATTAATACATTAAAATTTAAAATACACTATTATTAATATTATTGCTATAATTATAAAAATTATAACAAATAATAGTAAAATACTATAATAACTATTTTCTAATTTTATATCTTCAATCGATTTCATTTTATCTAATTTTGTTACATTGTCTTCAATTTTATCCAAAGTATTTCTATTTTTATTAATTTCATCATAATTATATCTCAATTTATCATATTGGCTATCTTCAACTGTTTTATGATTTTCTAACAAAGAATCATGTACCTCATCTCTTAATGTTTTTAACTCTAAATATTGATTTATAGATATTTTCTTTGTATCCGTATTTAATGTTTTATTTAACATAATCTTTTTCCAATAGTTATCTAAGTTTTGTTTATTAACACCCAATTCATCATTTGGACTTTCTGATGATGTTGCTCCCGAATTAGTTTCATTACCAGATGGCTTTGTGTTACTAGTATCTTCGTACAAATCGCTTCTAAATACATTTTTTAAACATTCTTCATATTCTATATCATTGTAAATAGTCGCATTTTTTAGTTTTAAACATTGTTCTTTTAGTTTGTCTGTTGTATGTTTAAGAATAGTCATCTATAATATTATATTATAAAATTGATTTAAAAATAATTATTTATTTTTAGATTAATCTACTATGAATTCGAATATAGTATCAGCATTTGAAACCCTTATACACAAAACATCAATGGATCTAAAAAAAACAAAAGACACATCTCTAAGATTCAAAATAACTAGTTACAAAAAAACAATCAAACTCATTAATTCATTACCTTTTGAAATTTCTAAAGGTGAAGATTTAAAAGATATTAAAGGTATCGGAGAAACTACAATCAAAAAAATAAATGAAATCATTGAATCTGGAACATTAACCCAAATTAAAGATTTGAATTCAACTGTATTAGCTAAAGCCCAAGAACTATCAAAATTACAAAAGATTACGGGAATTGGTCCAGTAAAAGCAACCCAATTATTTGATCTAGGTATTACACTTGATGTTCTAACTTCTATTAATTTCAAAAAAATAACAGCAACACATAAAACTATATTACAACACTTAACACATCATCAAATCCTTGGTGTTAAATATTTTTCCGACCTTGAATCAAAAATCCCACATAGCGAAATTCAAAAAATAGAAAAATATTTACTTAAACTCATCAAAAAAATCCCAAACTTAAAAATGACTATTTGTGGTTCATACAGAAGAAAAAAAACGACATCTGGTGATATCGATGTTTTGTTATACCATGATAAAGATGAAAATGTAGAATCCTCTAGTTATTTGACAGAATTTTTATCATTGTTAGTTGAAAAAAAATTCTTAACAGACCACCTAACATCCATTGATAATCCAACAAAATATATGGGATTCTGTAAAATGAGTAAATTGAACCGACGCATTGATATTAGATTGATTCCTAAAAGTAGTTTTCCTACTGCGTTACTGTATTTTACTGGAAGTGGTGAATTTAACGTTAATATGCGAAAATATGCGTTATCCAAAGGATATTCAATTAATGAATATGGTATTTTCAAACTCACCAAATCTGGTAAAAAAAAATTCAAAATTAAAACAAATTTAGAATCAGATATTTTTAAAGTATTGGGATTAGATTATGTTGAACCACACGATAGATTACCATCTTATAAATTTTAAATTATTTAAACTTTTTATTCTACCATTCATCAAAGTGCTCTTGAAACATGTCCGAAGCATCATAAATAGCTCTTGTTTCAGGGTCCTCAGCTGGACCCCTCTTTCCAGCCTTTCTTAACGACGCCAACCATACTTCATTTTTTAATAGGGCTTCTTTTTTTTCTATTATGCCATCTAATATTTCTTCTGTAAATGGCCACCCTCGAGAACCCATGCGTTCAACAGATTTAATACAATATTTATTTTTGAACCCAGCCATTCTCAATTTTATAATGTGATGTATTTTAATTGTATTGTATCCAAAGTCGAAAGCATCAGAATTCATAACATTGAACGCCCAACTATCTTCAACATTAGCTTGTTTTAATTGTATCATTATTTGTATTCTTTCTTTGTTGAAATGATTTATAGATAAATTTGCGTTTTTTTCAGTCATACCGAATCCTCTTAATACCAAATACCAGTCTATCCACATGAATGGATTGACCGACTTAAAAAGTGGGTCTCCATCTTTGTTCTTTTTTAACAATTTAAAACTACTTATTAACGAATCATAATTAGATATGTTTAAGTTACAAGGCATTTTATCACCATGTGAACGTAACTTAGTTAATACATTATTCCAACCACATATATGTACAAAATCTTTGTAACTATTTGGATTTTCGTTTATTATTTCTATATCTTTAAAAAACTCTTTATCTATTCTGTTATTTTTTAAATAAATATCCCCAATATATTTTTTAATAAAATCGCGGTTTCTTTTATTGACACTATAAAATTCTTTTATAGAGTCACAATCCATATTTGTAAATATAGAACTGGCCGAACCTACTGTATCTTCTAACAATTATTCTAAATTATTAGACATGTCTTTGTCGTCGCAAAATCCTTTGCGACGTTTTTGTCCAGGTTGTAATGGATGAAAATTCCAATTACACATTTTTAAATCACACTTTGCTTTATTCGCACCTTTACATTTACTTGAACTACCGCCTTTTAATCTATTTTTATTTTTAGTTGATTTTTTTAATCTCATTTTTTTACTTTTTCTATTAAAACCCATTATAAAATACTATTATAAAATACTATTATAAATTATTTATAGTTGATAATACATCATTAAATATAGAAAGCAATGATGGATTTGAACTATAATTCAATGCTAAACTATACACATCATCTTTTACTTTAAACGGAGAACCATACATTTTTTATAATTCTAAACCACAGTTGTTTTAATAGTCTTTTTAGACCACAAATTATTTAGATACACATATAATTGATTGTTATCTTGATTATTACTATATTTATCATAGTCGGCTTGAGTTGCTATAGTATATACAATATTATTCACTCTCGCTTGTTTATGTTTTGTAGATATTTCACGCAACTCTAGAACATTTAATGTTGTTAGTGTCCCATCATCTGAAATATAAATCCATTTTGGATTACTATATTGATTATTAATTATATGATAATTTGGATAATCGTTAACTAAATCTATGTTTATCCATCGTTTATCATTGAATTCAAATCTATAACCATCATAATCAGGATCATATTTTTTTATAGTATAATTCATTATTAATGAGTTATATTTATTTAACATAATTTTAACTCATTTACATTTTATTTTTTTATAATTTTGTTATAAGTTGTTCATTATAACGATTTCAGATTGTTCTATTTCTATACATCTACTAATTACAAACTGTTATTTATGTGTTCCAATATATCTTTTACTATACACATAAAAACTGTGAAAGTCAGCTTCATAATAACTATTATACTATTAAGAATATACAATATAGGTATTCCTTGAACTAACATTTAATTAATACATACACATTTTAATTAATATAAAATTGAACTTATTTAAAACAAAACAAACATATACATATATAATGAGTGTTGAAATCAAAACTATGGATCTTTCATTTTGTAGTGATGGTGCTCACAATGTTGTGAATTCTGAAGCAAAAGACTACATTATAAGTCGTCTAAAAAATAAGCATAACATTGACATTACCAAAAAACATGCTTTCATTTTGAATTCTAAATCTATTTATTTTCTTGAAAAAACACAACATATTCTATCTATTAAATCATCTGGAACTAATTATTATTTATATTTTACTAATATAAATAATATCAATTATTGTTTCTACATTGACCGCAAAATAAAATCAGGATACACTTATCCAAGAATTATATCGGTAAAATATTCATTTGATGACACCATTTTCCAAGATACATTGCTTGATGGTGAATTAGTAAGAGATATTAATGATAATGATTCATGGATATTTCTAATCACTGATATGTTGATTCACAAAGGTAAAAAATTAGAATGTAATATTATTAACCGGTTTAACACTATGTATGATATGCTAACCCATGATTATAACAAAAATAATGAAATAGATATTTGCCCACTTGTAGTAAAAAAATTATTTTTGTACAAAGAATATGATTATTTGATTACTAAATTTATTCCAAGTTTACCATACAAAACAAATGGAATATATTTCAATTCACTTAATACTAAACACGCCAATCAACTGTATTTATTCAAAAATAATACACAACAACAACACAAAAAATCATATCATAATAAACAAAATACAAACAGTGAAACCAAACATTCTAACACAGATATTGTTTTACAAATTAAACAAACTGGTAAATCGGATATATATGAACTGTATTGTAAAAACAGAAATGAACCACATAATATAGGATTAGCTTGTATTCCAAATCTTAGGACCAGCAAACTAATCCGAAAATTGACTGAAAACACCCTATCAGATATATTTGTAAATTGTAAATACAACGAAAAATTTAATAAATATGAACCTATTTCTAAATCAGATACTAATACGATGACTGATATTTCAGTTATTAAATCATAGTTACTATATCTATTTCTAATTTCTCCTTTTTGATTTCATTTATATGTTTTATAATTGTTTCATCTTTCATATGTTCGCATCTGTAAACTACATTATTAATTAAATCCTTTATGACACCATGGATTATCTTATTATTTCCATTAATATTTTTGATATTTCTATTTAAATTTATGTACAATTTTAAATATTCTAACAACTGTTTTTTTATGTAGTCTGTTGATACATCACTATTAATATATGAAAAATCATAATCAATTATAGTATCTATTACATCATATAATTCATATTTTAAAGATTCTAGATTATATAGTAATTTCTTTTTAGTCTTTTTTCTATTTTCTATTAATTTTAATTCTATTATTTTTTTTGATTCCATAAATAATTTATACTATATTTATAATGTATTGGATATTCGCAACTTTATATACTTTTTTCACTATAATAATTTCACAATTTTTAGAGAAAGATGTTAAATATATATTTTATTTAGTTATGATATTGTTATTTGTATCCTTAAATAATGTTTATTATAGTATTCAATACTATATAGAACTTAGAAATAATAAAGGAATCAAAGGTGATCGTGGAGATCCAGGAGACCCTGGTCAAGATGGTAGTGGTGGAGTATGTGTTATGTCAGAAAAATGTGGATTATTAAATTGTCCTAAACTTATTGAAGACAGAATTAATATATTGTATCCAAATTATAAAACACTAAAAGAAAAAAAAGAAAGAAATGATGATGAAAATGCCACAATAAAATATATAGATAAATCCAAAGAACAACTTACAACAGTATGTAAAAATTATGATAAAGGTGCTAAAGAGTTTACAGCCATTATTGATAATGCTTTGAATAGTAATTCTTAGAATCGTAATTCTTAGAATCGTAATTCTTAGAATAGTAATTAAATTTTATCTAATATATTATTAATGTATTTCTTATTTTATATCTTAGTAGTTATATTGATACTACTATTTGTATTATTCCAATTTTTTAATGTGATAATGGAAAAAACGGAAAAAACATACCAAAAATACATTAATTTATTAATATTTACAATAGTAATGACTACAGTTGTTGGGGTAATTATTAATGTTTATTCTATTATTAAAAATCATAACAAAGTAGGTACTATGGGTGATCCAGGTATAAGTGGAAAACAAGGGAAAAAAGGTAATAATGGTAACTGTAATAGTAAATGTGGTCAAAAAGTGTGTTATGTTAATGTTGTCGATAAAGCTAATAAGGTATTTAATAAAATTGCTAATCCACCAGACCCAACAAATGGTAAATGTCTTGAAGTGAAATATAAAATTAATAATAAGGCGTTTCTAAAAAAGATTAATAAATTATGTAATTCTGATGAATACTTTGCTATATTAACAAAAAAACATGAACAACAACCAACAGAACAAAAATTGATATCATATATTGAAAATATTGTAGAAGATTGGATTCATCTTATTATTTTCCGTGATTTAAAACATAAAGGAAATATTCCACATCCAGGTATAACTGATACAAATGATGGATTTTATTTTTTACAATCACGAAATCAAAAATTAGATAAATTAAAAGAATTCAAATTAGACTATTTTGGTGAAACTGTATATAGTGAAATGTATAAATATGATATATTTAGATGGGGAGAACCATTATTACTAAAAAGAAAAAAAATCATTTTAAAATCAGATACCTTGAAACATCCTAGTCCTGATGAATCTGAACTAAATATAATAAAAACTAATAATTATAACCAAACATATAACGCAAATACTAAAATAGATGAATGGAATGATAAAGATTGTCCATATAACCAAATGGGTGTTAACAAAGATAATCCAAATAATTTAAAAGAATGTATATATATAGATAAAAATAGCTTCATAAAAAAATATACGAAAACTTGGAAAGAAACCGCATACAAAAAACCAAATGAATTAAGTCTTTACAATGTAGAATCTTACAAAAATAAAAATGGTCAAGATTATTATCCGGTTGGTAGTGTTTGGAGAGGTCAAAATAGTGATGTACGACCAACAGATTCAACAAATTATCCAGAATCTAACACATTATGTGGGGATGGACATGGTTTAGATAATAATCAAAAACATAGTAACAAAGGACCTGAAAAAGAAACAATATTAGTATCTGGGAATGTGGTATCCCCAGAATCATATGAAAAAATATGGGATAGTAAACAAAAATGTCCAGAATGTCAAATATCCCACACTCAAATATTTAGACCTATTGCCCCATCTGGTTACACTTGTTTAGGAGATGTTTCCATAAAATGGTTTGATGATAAAACAGAACGTGGAAAAATGTTACAAGAAGAAGAATTAGAAAAACAAAATATTAAATGTGTTCCATCTAAATGTGTAAATAAGTTTAAATTAGGTAATAAAGTATGGGATAATAAAAATTTTAGATATAGTAAATATAACAGTTATTTAAATTATACATCTAAAGTTCCATATAAAACAAACAAACAATTAGCTGTTTCTTTATGGGATGGTGGAAATTCTAATTCAGCTGAAGAAATAAAAAATAATTATGGAGTTGAACTAGATGAAAATGGAGGGTATAACTTATTTAGAGCGAGCCAAGACTACAAATCTAAACCTAAATTAGATACTTATATTATAAAACCAGAATGTTTGATGCCAGCAAATGGTAAAATTCCAACAAAATTAACATTCGATAAATTAAATGATACTGATGTAAATACTGGTAACACACGATATCAAACAACTAAATATTTTGGTAAAAAACCCCAACTAGCTATATTAACAAACATTGATGATACATTGAATAATGGTGAAAATTTATTAAGCAATTTTGATGAACCTAAAAAATTATATTTAGTAGATGATTTTACAAAACGGAACGACGAGGCTGATTCATTCAACTTAAAAACATTTAACCCTGAAAAAAATGATTTTTCTAGCTGTTTATATTATGATGATAATTACAATAATGTTACAATAAAATCTAGGTGTGACAAAAATAGTAATTATAATAAATGGAATGTTAAAATTATTAAGGATCAAAATGAATTTAATGACGGGTTATCAGTTAATATATCAATTCATCCAAAAGACAATCATAATTATTGTCTAAAAAGTTATTATGACAAACATGGTAAATCTTTTTTTAAACTTATTGAAAACACTAATACTTATAATTGGAAATACGAAACACCTGTATCTGATAAATTACCAAAACCATTCATACATTAATAATTAAAATATACATAATTATTAATATGAACAAACTATTTTTAGCTGATTTTATTATTTTATCTACATTAGCATTTATAAATTTCAAATTTATTCCATTACAATACAAAATATTATCAATCATTGTTTGGGTTATAATTATTGTACTATCATTATTAATAAATTTTAATCTAGTATTATATTTTGTATCCTTACTAATTATTGGATTGTGTGGTATTGTTATGTATACTATTAAAACGGTTACAATAGACCCTGCTAATAAAATATCCTTTTGGATAATGTATGTTATATCTACCATAATTTTAGTCGCAATTATTATTTCAAAAAAATTAATATACGATATTATAGTTAGTGATGGACAACGTGGTGATAAAGGATCTGTCGGCCAACAAGGGACACACGGCGAATCCTATTTTTTAACAAATCGGTCAGAAATCGCTTACAATAAAATAATTCTTAATATAGAATCGGTTTTGAAAAAACATAAATCATTAAATAATAACAATGACTACTTATTACAAAACTTATATTTCAAAGAACTAATAAAGAATATATGCTATTCTGAACAATATGTATATATCACAAAATTAGAAGAAGAAGAACAAAATCAAAATGGGAAAGACCAATGTCAAACTATTAAAGATGGAGACCCGAAACGCGTATGTTTAAATGGTAAAAACGAATGTTCAACTGATAAAGATTGTACTGGTCCTGCTGGTGAAACAAAGTCGCTATCTACACCTGATTCGTGTTTTGAATTACAGTTTCAAACACCAACTACAACAAAATCAACGAATACAAGTGATTCTAATAATACTAATCAAACTAAACAAGTTTTTACATCATGTCAAAATATAACTCCAACAAAGTCTGTTGAAGAAATAATTGAAGAAAGAATAACGCCGGTATATGATCTTACTATGACTAATGCCGAATCTAAAATAAATAAAGTAATTATGGATTGGGTTACACTCATATTAGATCATAGTTCAGGATTTATTTTCCTAAATACTTTTGAATATATAGATACATTTTTTGATCAAAATAATCCATTACCAATTGTTAAATGTGGTAAAGAAAAACAAGTTGTTACATATAGTGGAGACAATCCATTCAAATCTATAAAAGACGCCAAAAAACATCATATTAAAATTGAAAATAATAGGGATGTGTTAAATTATGGAAATCCATACTATTGGGGTATAAATAAAATATGATTTATATTTAATGGAAGAAAAAAATACAAAAATAGATTTTGTCAAACTATTTATTTATTTTTTTATACTTATTATAACAATATTTACTATCATTATTGGTTTCTACATTCGTAATTTACAAGAAGATTTATCAAAATACAAAATTGTACTATATTTTGTATTAATAATTAGTTATATGAGTATTATACAATTTCCTGTTAGAAAACTAATTAATAAAACAATTGAAATTAGAGTAGCTCCCCCAGGAGATAAAGGTCCAAGAGGTAACAGAGGACACAGTGGCGAAGATTCTATATGTGAGTCGTGTAATGGTGGAGATTTGTGTTCTAAAAAAATATTAGAACATATAACATTTACTTACAATTGGTGGAGAGAAATAAAGGGTTTACCATTAAAATCAACTAAGTATATTATTAACAACGAATATTTAAAATCTAAAATAAAAAAACATTGTCAGTCAAAAGAATTTTCAAAAATTCTGACAAAATATGGTTCAAATAAAAAAGCCGATGAATGTACTGATATTGATTATGATTGTGGTGCTTATGACTATATGTTTAGAATGTGGTCTATATGGATATTGATCATACTGAAATATGATAAAGGTGTTTACTTTTTAGAATCAGAAAGTTTAAATGAAAATGATTTTATTAATCTATTATCGTCTGAAGTAGTAAATAATAAAACATGGGATAATATGTTTAAGGATTCTAAGGATTCTAAAGATTCTAAGGATTCTAAGGATTCTAAGGATTTATCTATAACTATTAAACGAAACACTGAATGGGATATAAACAGTAAGAATTTAGTTGATGAATTAACAGGGTTCGACAAAGATTTTTTTAAAAATAATGGAGTACCAGATAAATTAAAAACACCATTTGATGAAATCAAATATTATAAAGCATGGTATTGGGGAAGTGACGAAAAATCAAAACCTATTCTTGAAATTCATCCAAACAACAACTATGATAATGATATAGCATTATTATGTAATTCGTGTATAAATGATACGACTTGTGGTGGAGGGGAGGAGAGAAAAACTATAAAATTTAAAAAAACAAATAATTTTTATAAACTATTTACAACGTTAAATTCAGCATCGAAATTAGATAATAATATTCATATTCCATTTCAACAATATGGCGAATTAACCAATACATTGGGCAATGTAACATCATCACCAATATCTGACAAAAAAAAGGAAGGTATTATATTTATGAGACCCTATGAAATTATAGATGATACTGAACATGTTAAATATAGACACTATAAACCAGTTGGAGATGTTGTATTTGATACAAAGGATGTTAATAATTTTCCATTTGAATCCAACTCATGTTTGCCTGATAAATTAAAATATACTGACGATTTTATAAATAAATTAGTAAAACACAAAGAACTATCATCTATTTTAGTTTCTGGAGACACAAAATCACCCACTTCATATGAACTTGTATATAGCACAATTAATCTATCGGGATTAAATAAAAATACGGCTTTTAGTGTTTGGAAACCAGTACCACCTGATGGGTATATTGCTCTTGGATATGTTATTGATACTAAACCTTGGAAAAATGAAAAAAATCCAACTCAACCTAGTTTAGATCTTATAGCATGTGTTCCAGAGAATAATAGTTTTTTTGTTCCAAAAACTCATACAACTGATTTTAGTTCAATTTGGAAAACTAATAACCATTTAGATGGTGTTGTTCATGACCCGGCGAAATTGGGGGAAAAAAGAAAGGGAATTCTTTTTGAAATTCAAAAAAGAAAAACACTTGGTGAGAATGATATACCACTAAACACATTTATTACAAATGATATTATTACAAACTCCAATGATAAAAAAACTGATATATCAAACGTTGGAAAATATTCATTTAATTATAGCAATAAAGAATGTCTTGGTCCTGATACAGATAGTAATAAATGTTTTAAAAATGTGTTATATAATGAGGTGACCATGTCTAATTTAATTTGCGAACCTTATAATCCAAAAATACATAATCAAAATATGGGATCAATCTATAATGAGTGTTCTATAAAAACTGATTTATCAAAAAAATCTCCTGAACCAACTAAATTTTGTGAAAGTAATGATAAATGTAAATGGAATGGAATCAAGTGTAATTTAAAAGATAATAATGTAAATAATTTAAAATATAGTATTTACAATATTTATACACCAAATGATTCTAATAAATAACTCTTATTTATTTTCATTTTATTTATATCTTGGCTTATTTTAATGAATATACCAGTTAAAATATATTTGAACATAATTATTGTTATAATATTTTTAGTATTAGGTATTGGAGCATACATTTATTTTAATACATCTATAAAAGATGATAAAACTAAATTAACCTTTTTAATATGGTATGTTGTAATATTAGAAGCAAATTTAATCTATTTTTATTATACACTAAAATTTTACCATACTAACAAAAATATAAAAGGTCCTAAAGGTGAACAAGGTGAAATCGGTCCAAAAGGATTCAAAGGTGAAAATCAAATATGTTCATCATGTGGTGATGCTGGAAGTAATGTTGAACCTATTTATACTGGAGATATAAATGATAATGGTGTACAAATAAATAATCCAATGGTTTCAGAAGGACAATGTATATTTCCATTTATACATAACCATCAATATAAATATAGCGGTTGTATTAAGGATAAAACACCAATGAATACAGATGATGCTAAAATTTATGGTTGGTGTCCTACTTCTCTTGATACTAAACAAAATCCCCTAACATTTGGATATTGTAATAAAAATAATAGTCTTAAAGATGCTATAGCTCGTGGAGATACTGAAACTGAAAATCAAAAGAAATATATAGAAAATAATTATGGTATATTAGATGTTGAAATTGTGAGTGGAAATAACGAAACTGAGGCAAAACAACAATGTGATGATAAAGGACATGAATGGAAGATAATAGACCAAGATTTAAATGAAGGCACTGATGGTACGTTTATGTATGTATGTCAGAAAAAAGGATTTGGAAATAAAGGTATTGAAGATATTCAAGTATTAAATGATAAAAAACTAGATTGTAAAACTATTTCTGAATCTGACTGTAATGATACCTATAATAATGTATGTAATTGGAAAAATGGTAAATGTAATAGTATGAATTACAAATCTATTTCAAATGGAATCAATTTGAATGAAAATGTAGTCGGTTCTGAATTGTATATGTACAAAAAATATACTAATAGTAAATTTATAAAAGATTTACAATTTGATTCAATAGATATATTAATGGATTCATCAGGGTTACCTTCTAAAAGAAGGGATACACATTGTTCCGAAAAGTACGATGATAATTATTTCCAAATTCATGAAAATTTAAACGAGGGTGTAGAAAACAGTAATCAAATTGTATTTTGTGGTTCAAAAGTTGATAACATTGTTTCTATTGATACAGCATTTAAATATAAAGATGGAATGTTGTATATTTTTAGAGGAAACAAGTATTACAAAATGTCTAAACTCCCTATACAAAGTGCAATAAAAGCTTTAGAAGGTTATCCGAAAAAAATAACAACCAAATGGCTAAAAAATGATGATAGTGATGATGATTGTAGTATGTATAATACAGAACCAACAAAATGTGATAAATCAAAAAACTGTAGTTTTGATTGTCAAACAGATTGTCATAAAGATATTGCTAAGCAAACAGGGTCTTGTGAGCCAAAAATGATATACAATGCTGTATTTACTTATGGACATAATAAAAAAACTTATTTCTTTAAAGGAACTAAAGTATATTTATATGATGATGAAAAAATGACGGTAGCAGCAGGGTATCCAAAAGATATTGGTAAGGTCTTTAAAGGAGTTCCATCAAATATTACCGCAGCATTTACATGGGGTAAAGATGGTAAAACTTATTTCTTTAAAGGTCCTCTCTATTATAAATACAATGATAAACAAAAAAAAGTAGAAGCTGGATATCCAAAACGTGCAAATCAACGATGGATTGGTATGCCAAAAGCAATAAATGCTATATTTACATTAGATAATACATTAGAAGGAAATAGTGACAATCATCCAACATATATCATTAGTGGTGATCAAAGTTATTATATTGATCCTATTACTGATAGAGTAAAAACAGACTCTGAATATGTAAAACCACTTAACAAACGATTTTTGGGTATTGATTATGATTTAGATGTTTCGGTGCCAACTAAACAATAATTAAATACATAGTGGTGCTTTACGTAATAACACTAAATCTGATATATTAAATATTTTTCGTATATTTGATTTAGAATATGGACGCAAATCAGTGGTTCTCTCTTTATTTGTATTATTATATGTATTTACCGAAAACATCACTTCTACTTTATTATTTTTTAGTTTTTCTATTATAACAGCCATCCATTTTACAATTGAACCTTTTATTCTAATATTTTGTTTCGTATCTTTGTAATTATAATTTTGAGAATCATAAACAAATTCAATTTTAGTTTTATCGTGTATGTCTTTTTCTTCTTGTGTTTCTAATGGTGCTAATACTTTCGTGCCTATTTTTACATCATCATATTTAGGACTATAATTCAATATTAGATCATCGCTAAATTTATAAACCTCAATACTATGTTTTTGAATGCCTGGCAACATACTTGAATCAAATACGATTTTAAATTTATCGGTATCTGTTGATTTTGTCACTTGCCCTTTTATAAACATATGATAATTATTTATATCGTATTTTTCCCCCAACAAATTATCTATTAATCCTCGGGAACTTGTAAATGTTGGACGCGATACATCTATATTTAATACATTATTATTACTATGTATGTATAGATATACTTCTTTGAAATATCCTAAACAAAAACTAGTTGGAGATATATTATTAATAAATTTTTGACGGTATTTTCGTGAACATTTAAAACTTGTGTCATTTTTTAATGTGCGACAATAATCAGATATTGCCTTTTTTTCAGCATCATTTTGGAAAAAAGTATATTCACTATCTTGAATACTATTTTCTACACACAACAACTTAGATGGATTTTTACATATGAAACAATCACCAACGTTATTCACTAAAGTCATCATATATTTTTTTAGTATTGAATCAGTATCTGTTGTCGCAGTTTTCTTTATTATTTTTCCACCATGTATTAAACCCATACCTCTAGGATACTTTACTATATTTTTATCATACTCTTCTGTTGCTTTTTTTAAACTACAAAACTCTTGATGTGTATGATTGAAACCACTATCTAAATAAACAACATAATATGATCTATCAATACATTGCTCTATTGCACCAACCTCTTTCATTTCTGCCTCAGCATCTACACGGTTACATTTATCTACACGCGCTATACTATCATTCCACTTTGATATAACTGTAAATTTTTTATCCCCACATTCTTCTAATCTTAATTCATCATTTGGACCATGTGTAAGACACGCATTTGGATTATATGATGTGTTTGTATTCACTTTAATAGAACTATTGCTCATTTCAAATTGTTGATTTTGTAATTCATTATTACAATCTGCCACATACAAAAAATTAGTGTCATCATTTACATCCACACTAATTTCAGAATTTGGATTTCCATTATAAGTTAAACAACCTTTTGGATTCCCTTCTAATCTAATCGAATTATCATTGTACAAATTCCAATTTGTTCCAAAATAATCACGACTTTTACATGACTCAAATTTAATTTTAGGCTTAGAATATCTATCATATTCATCTACTTTATTTGGATTTGTAACACTTTCATAAAATGACGACCAATATGGTTGTGGCAATGCCATACACATTGTATTACTTGCATCACTTTTAGTATAACTAATAACTTTACCATCAGTATTTTCAACTTTCATTAAATAATCGTAAATATCATTTCCTTCTTGCGTTATTATACTATCAAATTCAAAATTAAATAATGTCGATTTTTTCTCTTTTTTTGTTGATATATCCGAATCTAAATACAATCTATCATAAAAATCCTTTTCGCTTAAAATAAAATTATACATTTTAAATTCTATACTATTTGGTATTATCACACTATCATTATCCGATATTGTTACTAGTGGATTAGCTTTAACATAATTATGGTCTGGAACATCCCATAATGCTAAATCATAATAACTACTATAATAAATAGGATTGCCATATAAATTATTATCTTTGTTACTTTCGCTAGTACCAATTGTTTTACTTAATATATTGGTTTCTTTCAAATAATCTACAGAAACACATACTACTTCATTTATTGACGGCTTTTTATAACTGTTTACAAAAACACACCCCATAGCCATATACCCTTCATTCGCCTTAGGTTCCCAAATAGACAAATCTTCATCAAAATCACTTCTAAATTCCTTATTATCCCATATCAATTCATAATCAATTGGTTTATCAACAGCACCAGAAAATATAGGTGTAGTAAAATTCTGTTGTGTTTTGATATCTGGAACCTCTTTAATTGTATTTTCAAGTAAATCTATTTTTTGTATTGATGAGGTAATTTGTGTTGTAGAAGTTGGTTGTGTTGACAATGAATTATTCTGAAAAGGCTCGATATTTAATTGATCTAACATATCTAATCTTACTACAATATCTCCAGTTGGAAAAAAATTACCACTTGGGTCAAATTTAGGTTTCAATACTACAACGGTATCATTTGGATCACCCGCATACAAAAATGTTTTTACTTCATACTCTTTAACATTTTTAACAAATAATTTATTATTACTATCAAATTTACTTCTAATTTTTAGATAATATAATTTTTCTTTATCATCTTTATCGCGTTTGATAACCCCAAGACTATTATAATTCTTTTCAGTTAATAATGGTTGTAAACCATAAAATGATGCTGAATTATTAAAATTATATTTTGTATTTGGATTATTTGATTCTGTTTTTTTAGTAAAATAAACATAACAACTACAATCACTATATGTCAAATAACGCTCTTTATTATCGGATGGATTTATATGTTGGATTGAGATATATCCAGGATTTTTGTTTAATCCCTTTACTATTTTAAATTTAGAATTACTGTAATTATAATTCAAACTAAACTTAGCAGTTCTTTCATCATTTACTAGACGCAATTTACTATTATTTATTGTTTTAATACTACATTTTACATTATTTTTTACTTTATCAATTAAATTATAATCTATATCTAATATTATATCTGATTCAAATGCTGGAACAATAGAACTTAATGCAATGCTCTTTGGTATATCAAAACTGTTTATTAAGACTTTAGGTTTGAATATAAATGATTTTTGTTTGAAAAAATTAAAATAGTCTTGGAAATAATCATCATCACCACGAAAGTTCATTGGCACAATTTGACATCCTTTGTATAAAATATCTTTATAATTATGATTAACACTTGAAAATTTAGAATCTGGTACAACTATTGTTATATTGTTTTTATTGTATTCTTCTAACAATACTTTATCGACTTTTTGTTTGTTTGTTATCAAAGATTTATCATAAATTTCAATCACAATAGTATCACCCATATTACTATTTTTTAATATTACATCATTTTCAAAAACTATTTTAGTCTTAGTTACACTATTTACAATAAACATAGTAATTCCAGTATTATTATATGAATTTTTAGAACCACTCATAAATACACCATCACCTTTATTTATTCCATACGTTCTTAAATTTATGGTTTCATCATGAATTTCTAAATAATCTTTGAATGATGCTTCATTACGTATTTCCCCAATATTAGATGATTTAAATTCTATTTTATCACTATCTAATTTAAATTTTGGTCCAGACAAATCATCATTATTTAATATCGCCTCATTGTATGTAATTCTATTCAAATATCCTTTATCTGTAGATGCTGTAATTAAATCCCCCAATTTACTATTAGTATGTGCGCTATTTGATAATATTACACATTTTCTTTGAAAGTCGCATATATTTCGCTTAGCAATATTTATTTGTTTATATTTTTTACCTAACAAATAACCACCATTTACATTTCCATTTTCATCCACTAATCCACCCATATATTTTTCAATAATATCATACACTTTATCAATCGTTTTTACATTTGTTGTTTGTATATCTAAATATATAAACAATGGATCATTATAATTATCTACAAATCTATTATTCCAAGCAAACTTTTCTATTGTTTCTATTACAGAATCAAACACTAAATTATTTAATGTTACTTGATGCTTATTAATACTATTATAGACTACTGGTATAGTATCTTCTATATTTTCTTTATCAAAAACAGGTATTTCAATATATCGTGCCCCAAAATATAATACCTTTTTAATCATTTCTAAACTACAATAATCTAATACTTGATTTCCAACCAAAAAACAATTATAACTACTACAAATATAATAATCGCATAGTTTTTTTTGCTTGTAAATATTTACATCATTTTCATCTATAAAATTACAATAATTTAATGAAAGTCTTGGTTTATCATAAATAATAGAATCATTTAATAAAGTTAATTTAGTTTTAATTCTATTATTCTCCGAAAACACATAAGTCATATACAATATTATTATTACAAATACAATTACTAATACAATTACTGTATTTGATTTTATAAATGTCATTACATTATTTATATCCATTAAATTCTATCAAGATTTTATTTTGTCTCTTTTAACAATTTAATTATTTTATCTTTATTATGTATATTTTGACATGATTGTTTTCGTGTTTTTTTGTGTTTTTTCCCCTTCGATTTCTTACTTGGAATCTTACAATTTTTTAAAACAATATAAATAGTAATACCACTATTGGGCTTTTTGTATGCTAAATATCCTGTGATAGAACTATCATACATACTAGCAACAGTAACATATTTAAGCATATTTTTTGTCCCTTTAATTTTAGAATTAATAAATTCGTCATTTTTTGTATCTTCTCCATATTTTACAGTTTTCAATGACAATTGTCGTAAATTACATGGAATTGATTCATTTGACCATGCCCATCGCCATGTACACGATTTGTTATTAAAAGTACCAATTACTTCGTATCGACATGTCATTAATTTTTTATATTTGTTAAAAGCTAACAAACTACCATTACTATCTAAATCATATTGCGTTGAACAATCTATTCCATATTTTACTTTCATTATTGAATTATTTTTTTTTAGAAATGATAATTTAGTTTTTTCTTTTGAGTTCATTATATTATAATATTATATAAATATAATGAGCAACACATATACTATTTTAAACACAATTAATGAACTTTATTGTAACGCCGACGAATCAATTGGGACATCTGATTACAAAAAACATTATCGTACATTATCGAGTTATTTATTCAAAGTTGGATTAATAAAAAAAACACGCAACATAACTATGGCAAAACAATTTGTCGAAGACCTTGAACTTGAAATACCAACATTAACTAAATTACAATTAAAAATAATGTATTCTACTTTTATAGAATTATTATGGAAATTACAAACTGGGGACTTAATTCCTATTAGTGAATTAATATATATATCTAATAAATCGGGAAATAAATTAAGTTTACCAGTTGTTATTATTGAGGTGATTGAAAATTCTTCCGAAATAAAAGAACTAAAAGAATTAAAGAACATATTATAATGTTTAATTTTAATTTATATTTTCTAAAGTATGTGTAATGGTCAATTCAATTCCAAACGAATACATTATTTTTGATAATCGTTCTACAAAAGAATTTTCAAAAGTATCGTTTAGTAAATACATGATGAAAGATGTATTACAAGCCTTCAATAAATCTTTGTTAGAATGTAAAATTGAAGCATCTATTCATTGGGCAGTAGAACTTGTTGTTAGTGGATATAGCAATAAATTATGGGAAAAAATATTATCGATTGGGATTAAAAATATCAATATTAACAATCCTACTATGGGATATTTTTTGTATTCATCTTATTCCAAATATATTTCGTTATTGAACAAAAATGATGTTTTATCAATCCGAAATAATCAATGTTACCGAAACTTAATTGCAAATGTATGCTTTACTATTTGTAATTCATTAAAAACAAAATCATTAAATTTTGTCAAAATAAACGAAACCGACTTTAATATGAGTTATTTAGAATCTAAAATGTTAGCAAACAGTCCAGATATTATAAAAGACAAAACAAAATATGGTGATCCAAACGAAACTAAAATCATATTAAATGAATTCAATTATTGTTTAAAATCTAAAAAATATGAACTATGTGTATATTGGTTAAGTTGGATATTTGAATGGGAAAAACGAAATACCAAAAAAGATAAAATGTATGTGTGTGGCTTACGAGAAATAAATAATATTGATAAGAAATATTATAATGATTTAGTATGGTTTATATGGGAAATATTATTGAAAGAGGGTGCTGATTTAGATAACGAGTTTCTAAATACTAATATTCAGGCATTATATAAATTATACAAATTTAACTTCAAACAATCAAGTAAAAATAAAAAAAATGTGTATTTTTTATTTGTTATCAAATATTTTACCGATAGTTATCATGTTCATAATTCAATCCATAATTATGATTTATACATTCAATCGTGCCTAAATATTAATAATTTGTTTTTTGAAAAAAACAAATTTTCTGTTAATAATATGTTGAATAAAGAAATATACAAATTCAATAATAATGTCGATTATTTGTGTTTAGAAACACAAACCAAAGAAAAAAAAATAATTGTTCAAACTGAAAGAAAGAAAATGTTAGACCTAAAAAAACGTGCCGATAACAAAATTAAATTAAAAATTAGTAAAGTTGAAGAAATAGACACCATTATACTCGGAAAATAATTATTAAATTGGACCATCATGACGCATTATATTCATCGCATGTATTAATCCTGGAAAATAAAAACATGACGTCAATACAAGACTTACAACTATTCTCATAGCATTTTTAAATGGTACTGGACTATTTGCTTCTTTTACAATAATCCATAATGGTGGAAATAATACTATCAAAAATATATCCTTCAATTGTGATGAAAAACAAAAACTGTCTTCACCATGCGTTTCAACAGCACCACCTTCATGCTCTATTTGAGCGTTACATTTTACATTCAATTCACTACATTTTTCTCCAATACATGTTTTTTTCCATTCCCCTGTAGAACCACTTTTAAAGCCTGATGGCGCCTCTAATGTTGGACATTTTATTGTTTTGAAAGTTTCAACCTTACTATTTAATAAACAAACTATAAATCCAATTAATACTGCTATTATTATATACATCATTAATATTAATTAATATTTTATTATACTTAAAATACACTACCACAAATTTTCTTCTTTTTCATGATGTACAACGCATGGATTAATCCAGGAAAATAAAAGCATGACGTAAATACAAAATTTAATATTAATTGACCTATAGCCATCTTTTTTTGTTTCATTTGATATATAATTACATACAATGGTGGAAAAATAATTATGATAATCATATCTAACAAACTATCAGGCATACATATACTACCATAACCCATTCCACCATTTAGAAATTGTTCTCCTAAATTTGTGTTTCCTTTATTAACACAATTACTCATTAAATATACTAAATAATTTTATTTTGTTTATTTATTTGATTTATTTGGTTTTTGCGAATTATATATTTTACTTAATTCTCTTTGTTCTGTTTGTTCTCTTTTAGTACTATTTATAACTGTTATAGCATAGATTAATCCTGGGAAATAAAAAAATGATGTTAACACCCCACATATAATTATATCAACCATTCCTTTTAATCCTTTTGATAAAAATACCCCAAAGGGTGGAAATAATATAGTTATTACAACACGCAAATACCATAAATCAATTCCTTTTGAGTTTCCTTTACACTTTCCTTTACAGTCATCATGATATTTTTTCTGAATCCCCCCCCAAATAAGACCACGTTTGAAATTTTTCATTATATTACCAAATATCGCATCAAATATAGTTAGCCATATTCCATACAATATTCCATTATTAGCTTTTTCACTCATCATACTACATTCACCCTCTCTCGCTTTACATTTTCCAAATGGTGTTAGCATTACATTTCCACAACATTCTGTTTTTCCTTTAGAACATTTCTTATCTGTTCTACGTTTGTTATCACCGCATACATCTAAATTGATAAATATTATATTAAAGAAATTACCGACAATGCTGAATATTTTAAACATTATTTCTGTAATTGGTCCTTTATCTCCTATTTTTAGCGCAATTGTATTTTCGTTCATTAACCCATATTCATTAGAACGCTCTTTCCCAAATAAACTATTAAAGGAGGTATCTCTATCTATTTTTGGCGCTTTTACACATTTACGTGTTAAATACTTACCATCATTATCGTAAATTTTCTCACAATTTCCAGAATTACAGTCTTTATTAGATTTACAAGATTTAGTATATTTATTATTTGTATTCATTAAACAATACCTCCCTTTAGGTTTATCATTTTCATAAATCAATTCACACACATTAGAATCACAATCTTTATTAGAATTACATGGATGCTCATAACTTATATTTTCCATTAATTAATTAATATATAAAAAAATTACATTTAGCACATAATATGTAATGCCGCAAACAAAAACCCTGGAAAATAATACAAATAATAAGTTAGCAATGCGCACACTATTACCAAAAATAATCCCGATATTCCACGATCTTTATACAATGCTAATGGTGGACACACTACCAAAATTATTAAATTCATCAATGTCGGTGCTACACATACTTGATTTTTTTTGTCGTTGTATATCCCTTTTTGGGGAGCAGTTTCATTCATTGTAAATTGATTTAATATACCTTCAAACATACTCGTTATACCATTTATTGTACCATATAGCACATCATTTATTAATTTATCTGGACTAAAAATATTTGGTATCAATTCCATTATATTTATAAATATACCTATCAACTCCTCAACTAACATACCTAAATTTTTTAATAAATCAAACATTCCAGTTAGTAGTTTTATCAATAAATCTATAAAGCCTCCATTTATTGGTATATAGATAAATATAGAATCATTATTTTTTATTTTATTTTCAATCAATGATAGATTATATTTCAATAGTTTTGTATTTGATTTTAGTTTAATTTCATTCGTATAATTGTATTTTTTTTTAATTTTTTTTATTACATTTTTTACACTAATATCATTAGATACATTAATTGTATCTATTGTTCCATCAAATAAATGGATAAACAATTGTATTTTCATTTAATAAAATAATATATAAAAAATCTACATTTTTAGCACATAATATGCAATGCCGCAAACAAAAACCCTGGAAAATAATACAAATAATAAGTTAGCAATGCGCACACTATTACCAAAAATAATCCCGATATTCCACGATCTTTATACAATGCTAATGGTGGACACACTACCAAAATTATTAAATTCATCAATGTCGGTGCTACACATACTTGATTTTTTTTGTCGTTGTATATCCCTTTTTGGGGAGCAGTTTCATTCATTGTAAATTGTTTTAATATACCTTCAAACATACTAGTTATACCATTTATTGTACCATATAGCACATCATTTATTAATTTATCTGGATTGAATATACTAGGTATTGTAGCGACAACTTTAATAACTAAATCAACTAACGATACAGCAAGCTCTCCCATTTTAACAAAACCTTTAGCTATACCTACTATAGGTGCTATAATTGGTGCAAATATACCACCTCCCTCATCTTCAAATGTTTCTATCATTATATTATATTTACATAATAATTTATAGCATTATACTATAATATATATATATATATAGTATAATGCCAATAAAATTTAATGTTAAAAGTAATCATAGATTTTCTGAAAAACATCATAACACATATTTAAAAGGATACACAAAAATTAAACCAAATAAATATGAAACATTAGAAAATGCAATTACTAATTCTAATAAATATAATGATATAGGTGGTATTACATTTTCAGAAAAAAAAAGATACACATTAAGAAAAGGTAAAAGCTTAAAACATAGTCCAATTGGTGAATCATCATGGCTAAAATTAAAAAGTAAAAAACACAAAACTCTTTCAGAAAAGAAAAATGTAGTAGTAAACAATAGTATTCCAGATAATAATACACAAGCCTGGTCAAACTCTTATAATTGGTCTGAAAATGTAAATTCTAATTCTAAATTATCAAAACATAATGTTAATAAAATAATAACCAAATCAAAAAAAAAAATGGTAAAAAGTAATAGTAATTCAGTTCATAGTTCTGACATAGAACGTATAAAAACATGCGCACAATCATTAAACACACTTTATCCAAGTTTAAATGATTGGTCTGATGCTAAAAAAATAGCAGCATTATTATGTTTCAATGATAGATATGGTAGTCAAGGGAGTATTAAACATATCAAAAATGACGAACTAAAAAAAGTACTAAAAATTATTCAATCAAAAAACAAAAAAATTAAAAGTATATTATCTGATAGAACAGATTTTGAGCGTATTCAATGCCAACGTCCTATTTATGGTGACTCATTATTAAGTATAACTAGCCCTGAAAATACACAGTATGCTAAACAGTTAAATGGCTTATTAGTATTAGCAATGGATACAAAGAAAGGAGTTAGTGGCTATCAAATTGGTGTAGAAAAAGACTCAAAAACTGGAAAAATAAAAGTCAACAAAGATGCTATGGATAATGTACCTTTTAAAATAGTCCACAACCTTCAACCAGACCAACCTTCGCCCGAAAAACCCAACATAGAGGCAAAAAAAATAAACATCTTTCTAAAAAAGATTTTCAATGCTCTACAACACAAGGGATCCGAGGAATTTAACGATTTTGTTGAATTAAATAGTGACATATTAGAAAAATTAGGATTAAATTCTTCATCGCGATTTAGTGATGATATGAAATATTATACTTTTATAGCTAAAGCAATCCCAGGAAAACAAATCATTTTATGGTCTACATGGCATGCGACAGGTTCATCAAAAAAAGAGACTGCTAAAATATCATCGTTCATAGATCTTGTTCCAAAAAATTTATTAGATTATGAGTCTCAATTATGGTATAATTTTGTATGCCAAAATGCACCATACGACCCTGGTTCAGGTTCAGCAAGAGGTTCTTGGACATCATTCAATGTATTAGCTAAAAAAGATGTAGAAGAGTATGGAATACCACAAGCAAAAATAAATGAAATATGGGAACAAAAATCAAATGGACCATTCGGAAAATTAAGTGATGCCGATATGACCAAATTTAATACTGATGGATATCTTATTATAGATATTCCAGAAGAATTACAACTGGAATTTTCAGCAACACAAACTGTGAATGAATTTGATGATTTCTTTTCAATATTAAGCGATGAACCATCATTTTCATTTAAATCAAATATAAAACAATTGGTTGAAACTGGTAAAAAAGATGATTATAACTATTTTATGGACAGAATTGATAATTTAGATCCATTCAATCCAACCGAATACAATAAAACAACACGCAAAAGTCACAACCCACAATCAGGTGGTAAATATATTGCAAATGATAGTGGTATGGGTCCAGGTTCTACATTCTTAAATTCACATACTCATTTAGGATTTCAGTTTTCACAATGGATCACTAACCTATTTGCGTCATTTTATGGTGAAGATGAAATACTATTAAGAGTACTTGAAAGGTTTAGAGTTAAAATGATGTCTTCTTGGTCAAAATCAGCACATGTCGATATAGATGGAAAATCTATGATTGAATCTGGATTAATAAACCAAACTGTATAGAAATAAAAAAATCTAAAATTTAACACATAATGTGTAATGCCGCAAACAAAAACCCTGGAAAATAATACAAATAATAAGTTAGCAATGCGCACACTATTACCAAAAATAATCCTGATACACCTCTATCTATATACAATGCTAATGGCGGACACACTACTAAAAGTATCAAATTCATCAATGTTGGCGCCACACATACTTTATTTTTGTTATCATTATATATGCCTTGTTTTGGAGAGGTTTCATTTGTATCAAATTGTTTCAATATACCTTCAAACATACTCGTTATACCATTTGTAGTACCATACAATACATCATTTATTAATTTATCAGGTTTGAATATAGTTGGTATAATTTTTATCACTTTAAAGAATAATCCTATTATTTCGAACAATAATTCAACTAGACTTACTACACCTAATATTATATCTTTGAAAGGATTCAAAATAGGTGCAAATATGGCTTCAAATATTTCCATAACTCCACCATGTAATTTTAATAACACATCAATAAAACTATTATTATGTATATTATAATCTTTTAACATGTATGTATCCTTTAACATTTTCCCATTATAAACAAGATAAAATGAGTCAATATTTAATTGTTTACTAATTTGACTTTTAATTTCTTTTACTGTTATCAAATTATCTATTTTGAATTTAATATGTTCATTATTAAATGTAATAAATACCATTATAATTATTCTATATTTTATTAATTATTTAAAATTGTAATTATTAAAAAAACACATACAGTCAAAATAATCAATTTGAATATATCTAATGTATCAGTCATTATAATTACATTCGTTTTTTTTCTCGTTATTTAATATATAATAATTATAATGGAATATATAAACAAAATTATTTCGTATTTTGCAGAAAAACCAATCGAATTCAAAAAACCTGATGGATATAAAAATGTAAATACCTCATCGGTTGTTAAGCAAAATTAATTCACACTCATTTTTTAATTTTTCTATTAGTTTTTTATCCTTTTCATCAAAATAATTACGAAATTTTTTATAATTAGATTTATTTGTTTTGTTCAGCATATTAGAATTATATTCAAAATAAGTATCCAATATAAAATATTTACCATCAACTAAATCATTCAATGTTTCTTCTTTATTTTTATATATCCATTTAGTACCATTAAATATTTTAACTTTGTTATCATTTTTATTTGTTAATGCTATATTTTTATTACCAGGCATATTATCGTTGAAATGAACCGCTTCAATAAGCTTAGGAATCATTCCATATGGCATGCTTATCAATTGTCCTTTTAATGTATCACTTATATGACTCAAATCTTCATTGCCATAATTATTTAATTGAATATTTTGAGTATTGTTTGTTATATTTGTTGTTGTATTTCCAACTTTGTCTAGTAGCAACTCAATTTGCTTGTAAAGTTGCTTTTTCTCATTTTCATGAATCTTTTCTATTTTTGTAATTGTATTGTTTTTTTCGGTAATTATGTTATTCAAATTACTCTTACAACGATGTAATTCGTGTCGTCGTTTATTAGTATAAAGTGTAAATGATTCATCACAATGGTCACAATAGAATTTAGGTTTCTCATTTGAGGTTACTGGATGTTTTTGGATGTTTTTGGATGTTTTTTTGGTGCTTGCGGATGTTTTTAGTATGTTTTCTATTTTTGCTTCTTCATAAGCCTTATTATTTTTAATATGTTTTTTTGTTCCAAGGTGTCGATTGTAATGGGTCTTTATACTAGACCCAAAATTACAACACTCGCAATCATACATTACCATATTTACTATATATATTCAATATATTTATTTTTTCTTAAATATACTTTTTTTTATACTTTTATACTTTTTTTATACTTTTTTTATACTTTTTTTATACCTTTTTTTTGTGTATGAAATGATAAGAAACACAAACCATAAAATATATATAAAAATAATAATTTATAAGGAAAATTAAAATATATACTTTTTTTTAATCCGGATTATAGCCTATTTTGAGAGGGGGGGGGGGGATTCTAAAAAATAAAGTTTCAAAAATGAAAAATTTGTAAAATCATATTTTATTGGATTAATCAAAATTGATTTGTAATATATAATATTTAATATAATTACATACAATGGTTGATATGAATGTAACTAAACATTTAAAAGAACGTATTCAATGGGCTTTATCAAAACCACCAAAAATTGAAAAAATGGTTGGTAAAACTATTATGGTACAAAGGAGAGAAGCTGAAAGAAAAGAAAAAGTGTGGGGTAATTCTATGATTAATCAACTTAATAATGGTCAATGGACTACATTATTAGGGGAAGGACTTGTATATGATGTACTTAAATTAAATGGTGAAAATCCCAGAAAAGTGGAAATTAAAAATGGATTTAAACCAGATTGGGAAACCGATGACTATATATATGAAGTTAAAACCTCTAATTGGTGTGTAAGTGGAACTGCAGGTGAAAAAGTTCTTGGGACATGGATTAAATATCAAAATATACCAGAAATTTATGGTAAGCCATTGAAAATAGTATGTGTAGCAAATCAAGAATATGAATTAGAATTTGGTAAAATAAAATATTTTGGTGATAATATTTCAAAGAAAACAAAAGAAGTATTATCTTTAGCACAAATGTGGAAGATTGAATATATTAGATTTAGCGATTTAGTAACTAATTATAAATAATAACTTCGGTCGTTTTTGACCCAGGTTTTTTAGCATTAATTGAACGTTTTGCTATAATATCTTCACAATTATAATTATCAAAATAATTAGTTACTAAATCTACTTTAGAATTACTCATTACAAATTTTATAGTTCCCAAATTTTTAATTTCTCTGAAAAGTAATTTATGTTTTTCTAAATCAAACCCATTTGCTACATATCCAACAAATGATGATTTATTTTCTGGAGCATATGGTGGGTCTAGATATACAAAATCATCAGTTTTAACATTTTTTATTGATACACTAAAATCAGAATGTATAAATTCAACATCTTTAATCAAATTACTAATATGTTCCAAATCTATTTTAGTTATTATTGTTGGTGTCTTTTTATAATGTCCATATGGAACATTATATCCATTTGGTCCTTCTCTATACATTCCTCTGAAGCATGTTTTATTAATAAACATAAATAATGCTGAACATTCTACAGATTTTTTATCAATCTTATTATATATATTTCTTATCCAATAGTAGTAACTTTCTTTTGAGGTTTTGGCTTCATCAATTGTTGTAGGCTTTCTATTAATAATTGTTCCAACTATACTATCATATTCATTAATATAATAATTAATAAATTTATACAATTCATCTTTATTTTGTTGAATATGTTTATATACATTAATAAGTGTTTTATTTACATCATAGGCATATACCTTATTTTGTATTGATATTTTATTTTGAGCATTTAATGACAAAACCGCTAACAAAACACTACCTCCTCCCAAAAATAACTCATGATAGTTATTGATATTTGTGGGAATTTTTGGAATAAGTTTATCAATTAATTGTGTTTTTCCACCAACCCATTTCAAAAATGGTTTTTGTACTTTGTATACAGGCATTTATCATTATTAATTATTTTATTTGTAAATCAATTTTGTTTAATCTTTACAATTATTAATTTAAATATAATAAAATATTAATGTTAGATTTATTTGTAAATGTATTAGCACCATCATTAATTAGTTCTGTTGCTTGGGGAATTGGTCCATATTTTGATAAACAAGCATTAACACTATTAAATAATAAATATCAATTAGTATTTTTATTAAAATTTATATTTGGTGGTTTCGGGGCTTTAATTTTATTTTTAATATTTAATAATAAATTAAAAATAGATATATATAATCAAGAAAATAAAAAAGCAATAGGATTAATTCTATTAAGTTCTATATCATCATTAATGGTTGGTCATTATTTTTTTTATAAAGCATTAAGTAAATCAAAATATACTAGTTTAGTTGTATTAATATCATATGTACTTCCATTAATAGTTATTAGTATATTATCATACTTTATGTTGAATGAAAAAATTAATCGAGGTATGGTTTTTGGGATGACTGTATGTATTGTAGGAATATCTATTTTTGTGTATTTTAGTAAATAGTTAGTTATATTTTTTTCCTATATTATTATTAATGTTAGATTTATTAATTAATGTAGTAGTGCCATCATTAATTAGTTCTGTTGCTTGGGGAATTGGTCCATATTTTACTAGACGTTCAATGAAACTATTGAATAATCAATTTCAAATAGTATTTTTATTTAATTTAATGTTTGGTGGAATAGGTGCATTTATTATGTTTTTGTTTCTTAGAAAACAATTAATAATAGACATATCTGATACAAATACTAAAAAGGCATTTGGACTAATTGTGTTGAGTTCAATTTCATCATTAATGCTAGGTTATTATTTTTTCTATAAAGCATTAAGTAAATCAAAGTATACAAGTTTAGTTGTGTTAATATCATATGTACTCCCATTAATAATAATAGCATTATTAGCACATTTTATATTAAACGAATATATGAATATTGGAATGGTATGTGGAATGTCGATATGTATTTTTGGAATATGTGTTTTTGTGTATTTTAGTAAATAGATATTAGTTTTTTTGTAGAAATAAATAATTATAAAATTGAATTTATATTTATCTTCTTTTCATAAGTACAAAACACAATGGGTTCCTTCTACTCTACCGAATACAATCTTGAATCTGACTCTCAAACATTGATGACTATGTTGTCAAATATGTTTTTTGGGGCTCCAACTGATGAAGACACTAAACAAGTCATATTTACTAAAGAAATGTTTAAAGATTTGTCATTGGGACCAGAGGAGACTTTGTGTAAATTTACTGATATTGGTCACAATCAAATTAAACTCGATACTACAACTATGACAACATTTATTGATGAATTGACTATATTTGTTGATACTTATATTGATTTGACTAAAATGGGTGGAAAGCATAGTAAGTTGTGGGTTGGATATGTTCACGACGAAAATATTACTATTAGACACAATGCTATTCGAAGCAGAATTGTAATGATTATTGGTGTCTATCCCGAAGATAAAACATTAGGAGATTGGTTTAAACGTGTTATCGCCCATATTACTGGAGATCAATGTGGGGGATTTCAAGTTCCAGACTTTAGAGAAGATAAATCAATGACAACAATGGATTATATGCATACACATAAATTGGATGGAATGAAATATTATATTACACGAAAACTTGGAAATGGAAAATCAGGAGTTATTTTTACAACAGAATATGATTGGGATAATTGTCTTGATGACTCTTGTGATGGAATCGAGTTTTATAGGTTTGACAAAAAGATTCATAAAGACAACAGTGGAAAAGGACTATTTTATTCATCGGATTTTACGGTCCGAGAACTTGGTGAAGAAGAAATCAAAGCTAAAATGACCGAAAAAGAATGTATTAAATATATGTCTAAATACGATGACTACAAAAGTAAGTTTGTTGTTTTTAGCCTTACTAACACAACAGAAAATCCAAATGATATGTTTTATGAAGAAGTCTTTGGTATTGGATTACATTGTAAAAGTATGGGTACCCGAAAAGAAATTATGAAAAATCTTGACGAATACAGATTCCTTAAATCAGTGATTCAAAGTTTCAAGGATGATAACTCGTTTGTAGTTGGAGATTTCAATTTGCCTGAGTTTAACGAAGGACAAAATTATTTTGGACTAAATGCTGAAGATAGGATTGTATATCCAATTCAAAATACATATGGCGAATTTGAAGACACTGACACATTTATGTTTCAAGATTACCAACGCATTAGTATTTACGATTGTGATAAAGTAGCATACAAAATTAGAACTGGACATGCTGGTATGAATTCACAAAGCGTGAAAGGAAAATGTTTCGAACGAAATTACAATACTGATGGAGTGTATGCTAAAGGACCATTCATTGATACTATGACAACTGAATGTAGTCTGTATCCACCAAATAAGAAAGATGCTAAAGTAGTTATACCGATGTTTACTGGATACAAGGATGGTGATTGGGGGTCTGATCATCAAGCAGTTGAAACCTATTTTACGGATCTAACACATAAAGATAGTAAAAAATATATGATTGGTGCTTACAATGTATTGTCTAAATGTTGTAGTGGAGCACAACCATTTAAAGCATCTTTGACGTCAGAAGATGTTAAGTTTGTACAAGATGAAATCTGTGATTATTTGGCTAAACTAGGTAATATTATTGTAGAAAAAATGTAATAAATAGTAATGGGAAAACATACATTAGAATATTGGAAAAAGATAAAAGAGTTACGTTGTTTAAAAATGGATTTAAATACTATAGTCAAAGACAATAAAGAAAAAGAAATAGAAACACGAAAAATTATTAAACTTTTTTTGATTTGTATTAATAATAAAGATATATTAGAAGGGTGTTGTGTATTGTACAACAAAAATGCTATTATTCGGTTTGGTATGAGTATGGTATTCAAATACTATATATCTACATTTAATAAATACAAGTAATAATTATATTTAATTATTGTAATGGTAAATATAATTGATATTAATTCTGAAAACTTGAATTTATTACACAAAACAAAAAATACAAAAATAACTATATATACATTTTTCCCTTTTAGAAAATTAACTAAAAAAGAAAAAGAATGTTTAATAAAAACCAATAAATCAAAAAAAAAAAAAAGAAATTCTAAAAAATGCGTTAAGACAAAACGGTTGTCTTTGTGTCACTAATATGGATTGTTTTTTCATATTGTGCCACAACTGAAGTAGAGTCTGTTTCTAATAATGGTGGATAACTATTAATATAACCATTATTGAATAATTCTTGTAAGCTATAATGGTAATTTATATGTTTATTATTAATATTATCTATAAATCTTGGACAAAATGGTAATGTTTTGAATTTTTTTTTGATTAAAGATGCTAATTGATTGGTTTTTTTGTTTTGGAATAGTGGTATTCTTCTTTCTAAATCTTTTAACATATAGTGACTATAATTTTTAGGATTAACATCTAGTATAGTAGTACCATGACCATTTGACACAAAAAATTCAATAGCCATATATTCATTATCTTGAATTCTTAGCTCATCATATTTAGGATTATGTGTAACACATCCATGTAATAATTTGCCACCATGAATTTTCCAAGGTAATATATTATGACCAGCTAAATTATCAATCATTTTTAATGTGTGGTTATCATATTCATATGATTCTACAACTTCTTGGGCGAGTTGACTTAAATCTCCAAATCGACTATCTACCCCAATAGATTTAATAACTGTTTCTACAGCTTCTTGTGATGCTTTAAGTAATGTATCATATTTTTCATCTAAATTGATTGTAAATGCTGAATCAACTATACATCCATCTATATGAACTCCATAATCTATTTTGACAACATCTGACGATTTTAGTATTTGTGTGTCATTATAATATGGTGTGTAATGGGCTGCTACATGGTTTACTGAAATGCCGGTTGGAAAAGCAATCCCATTATTTAGTTGTGGTCCTGCGATTTTGGTTGTTTCATCTTTTATTTTGTTTTCAATTAATTTGCAAATATCACTATATTTAATCCCAGGTTTTAAAAATGGTATAATATATTCTTTGACAGTTGTATGTATTTTACCAGCATTAAAATAGTTATCCATTTACTATACTTGTTAAAAAATATTTAAGTAATAACTAATAATAAGCATAAATAATATTTATAAAATAATAATGTTTATAAATAATAATGAGCTATTTTAAAAGTATGGAATTAAAAAAAATATCGATTCTTGAATGGTTAGAAAATTATAATCTGGAAGACTTTCATTATTTAATATTTTTAGATACATTTGGGAACACAAAACATTCTGATTTATTAACAAATATAAAAACAAATATAGATTTACTTTTTTCATTCAATACAATCGATGATTTTTTAGAATCAATTACTATACCAGTTCAAAAAAAATTGTCAGAAAAGTATAATCCAGAATTAATAATAAAAAAACAAGATACAGTTTTAAAACAATTTTCAAGAGCGTTTGAACTATTACAATATCAAAAAAAAGAGTACAAAGCAATGTTAAGTGTATTTGGTATTGATCCATCTAAGGAAAAATATGATAGAGTTATGTCTCAAGAGCTTAGATTTTTAGATAATAAAAAATATAAATATATTAGTAAAAAATCAATAATAGATAAGTTGAACGTACTAAATTTTAATGAGTTATTGGAGGGTAATCAAACAACATTTAATGTATTACTCTCAATACCAATAGATGAAATTAAGAAATATATGAATTTTACTAGTATCATCAATTATAAAATAGTACATGGGATGAAATCCTCATTTACTAAAGAACGATTTGATACATTTATTGATACTAATCAAAAATTAAAAGACTTTGTATCAGAATTAGATCAGATTAATAATTATGATTTAACTTATATAATTAATCAATTAAAATTAAATTTTGATGCGGAATCATTATTATATAGTCATTACAATGATTTAGTAGTCTATTTTTTTAATCCGTCTGTTCGTTTAGATTCAGAAATAACAGACAAAATATATACCACATTATTTCCAGATAATGACCATAAATATATAGATGAACAATTTAGTAGAATCCCAAATAATATACCAGAAACAATACTTACGAACACTTTTATGAAAAAAAATAAGATGCGTGTATTTTTAATTGTAGGTCATGGCTCATCAACTTCTATCAGTGATTATACTAAAAAAAAACGGGTTGATTTTGAAAAGATGTTCTCTAATGTAAGAAAGAAACAAAATCGTTCGAAAAAAATTAAATACAATACTGATAATTTAAATATTGTTACTACACAACCTGTCGGAAGATTTGCTATACCAGTTATTCATGTATTTAATAAAATATTTGGCTATAAACATAGAAATACTTTTTTACAAGGCTTAGTAAATGCCACTAATCCCGAACATTTACAATTACTAAATAAATTAGTAACTATATATTGGAATTATTATTTTATAAAAAATACATGGTCAAAAATATACCCAAGCACAGAACTATTACCACCATATCAGAAAAAATCACGTTTAAAATCATATCAAGATATGTTAGTATCTTCGGGATGGGTAACAAAAAAAATGTTTAAATATCCAGAAAATGAAACAACAACATCTGATATAGTAAATTTTGTTAAATATGGTGTTAAATATCCCCCTATTGACACTCAATTTAATTTTACACCAAATCACAACGAACAATTACTAGGAATATTTGAATTAAATGAAACTAATGCACATGATTTAATCGACTTAAATAATAAAATAAAATCTACTATAGATGGTGAAGTTCCAGATAGTAAATTAAAATTAGGGTTAAAATTAGGTGAAGTATATGGAATAGATGAGACTATCCCAGAAACAGCAGATGAAATTTTAAAATATAATATGGCATTAAAACCTAAAATTAGTAATATATATACATTAGAAGAATTAATCGAATTAATATATTTAGAAGGAGATATTAAAAAAGATGAACAAGTTGTAATATTTGATAATGCCTGTAGAGGACTAAGTTCATTAATACGAGATTCCCGTCTTGCTACACGCACTTACAATTCACACAGTAGTCTTTCTCCAGAGGAGCAATCGAAATTAGGAATATTAAGATCTAAATCTATTAAGGATTCATTAAATATCTTTAAAAAGGGTGGAAGCACTAAAAAACGGTATGGAAGCACTAAAAAACGGTATGGAAGCACTAAAAAACGGTATGGAAGGAATAAAAAACGGTAT
>ERZ807291.601-NODE-601-length-60675-cov-7.016612_pt1 | contig 60675 bp, 53 predicted proteins | sample MGYA00521257_ERZ807291 | MGnify/ENA primary metagenome ERZ807291 (study PRJEB31413, sample SAMN03169783) | marine metagenome | biome: Marine; feature: Water; material: Subsurface seawater | place: North Sea | collected 2011-04-28 | depth 1 m m ... | reverse complement strand
TCTTCGGTCATGCGGCGCATTGGACGCACCATCATCCATTGCAGTGCGAGGTAGAGCAACGCACCGGTGATCAGCGAAATGACAATCGACAAAAGCAGGATGTTTCGCGAATGGGTAATCATGTCATGGCGCAACAGCGCCTCATTCAGAATCACCTCAACCGCCAGATCGGAATCCTGTGTGGTCGGACTGATCAGGCGCAACGTCGGATCCCCCGAGCGCATCATTGTCGCAAACGCAGCACCAATATCCTGAAACAGGCTTTGGTCGGACAGATTGACTGTCACGTCGACGGGTGGTGGCGGCGCGGAATACAACAGCAATCGACGATCTTCACGCAGGAGCACCACGGCATAGGCCTGAGCGCGCGCAAGAAGTTCGGCTTTGAGCTCCTCGCTCACAAGCTCTGCCGGCGCAGCTTCCAGCGCAAGCACGGCAAGATGGGCTGAATCGGCCTGATCGGTCAGCCAGTTGATCCGAAAACTGGCAATCGAGGGTGCATAGATCAGAATCTCCGCCAGCATGACGAAAGCGATCGTCAAAACCAGCAGCCGGGCCGATAGAGAACGTGCGAACGGCGGGAGTGAAAATTTACGCGACCGGATCATGGCGCGCGCATACTTAGCAGAAAAGCGGGAGAACGGTTAGTCGTTCGACTAGCCAAACTTTGCCAGCAGCCGCACAATCTTCCGGGTCCGGTCCGAAAAGAGCGAGGGCGTGTAATACGACCCGGCAGCCCGCTTGTTGATCTCCCCGCGTGTCGGATAGGGGACAATCATCTGCGCAACAGCGCCGATTTTCATTTTCTGGGAAATGGCGAGAATCCAGGGCTGGATCAGTTCGCCCGCCTGCGGACCCACCATCCCGGCACCCAATATGCGGCCCTTACGGCCGACCACAACCTTCAAAAACCCATCAGTGCGGCGCTCGGTTCGGGCACGATCAATCTCGTCAAACGACGACGTCACCACTCGCACATCATCGCCATAGGCCTCCCTTGCTGCCGCTTCGGTCATGCCGACATTGGCAAGCTCGGGGTCGGTATAGGTCACCCAGGGCACAGCGTCGTAGTTCAGCTTGGAAGGCAAACGGAACAGAACGTTCTTGATCACGATGCCCGCGTGATAACCCGCCACATGGGTGAACTGGTACTTCCCCGCGACATCACCCACGGCAAAAACGCGCTTGTTGGTCGTACGCAACCGGGCATCCACTTCGATTCCCCGCCGGTCATGAACAATACCAGCCGCATCCAGATCAAGGCTCGAAAGATTGGGCGCACGTCCGGCGGCCACAAGGATGTGGCTTCCGTCCACGTCAAAGCTTTTGCCGTCATATTCACACGAGACACGGACGCCGCCCTCGACTGATTTCACAGAAACGACTTTCGCACCCTCATGAATCACAATGCCTTCGGCTTCAAGGCGCGCGCGCACAACGGCAACCAGTTCCCTGTCATCAGGACCCATGATCTTCATCGCCTCGAGCACTGTGACTTTTGCACCCAACTGACGATGGGCTTGCGCCATCTCGAGGCCAATCGGACCGCCGCCCACAACAATCAGATGCGCGGGCAATGCGCGCTGGTTGAACACGGTTTCGTTGCTCAGGAACGGTACATCCGCGAGCCCCGGGATCGGTGGCACCGCCGGTGAAGATCCTGTTGCGATCACGAAACGGCGGGCCCGAACTTTCGTTCCATTCTCGCCGATCACCTCTCGCGGCCCGGAAAAACGCGCCCCCTCCTCATAGACCTCGACACCGAGATCCTGAAAACGTTCGACGCTGTCATGTGGTGCAATCCCGTCAATCACGCCGTGAACGTGGTCGTGGACCGCCGCGAAATCGATATCGGCAGATCCGCCGCCAACCCCGAACTGCGAGGTGTGGCCGTAATGCGCAGCCGCGTGGCCAGCCGCGAGCAGGGCCTTGGAGGGCACACAACCATAGTTGAGACAGTCGCCCCCCATCTTGCCGCGCTCAAACAGCGCAACACTGGCCCCCATCTGGACGGCCCCAGCCGCGACGGACAGACCGCCCGAACCGGCACCAATCACACATATATCGACATTACGAATTTCGCTCATGACTTTGTCACCATGACTTGTAGGGAGGGAAAACAGGCAACCGGGGCGGGATCAGGCGGATGCCTTTTTCCGCGCCTGATATTTTTTGTAGATCACCGGGATCAGAGATAGCAGTGCAAGTGCGATCAGCGGCCCGAGAACATCGGGCTGAAAGATGATTCCCAGATTGGGGTTCTCACCCGCATCCAGCAATGCGCCCAGCCCATTGCCGACCGAGGCGAAGACGAATGTTCCCGGAATAATTCCAATAAAGGTTCCGATTACATATGTGCCCGTGGAGACGCCAAGAAAAGCGGGCACCAGATTCACCAGCCAGAACGGAAACAGCGGAACAAGCCGCAACACCAAAAGGTAGCTCAGTGCATTTTCACGAAAACCATCCTCCATCTTGGTCAGGAAGGGTCCGGCTTTGGCCTCCAACAAATCACCCAGCGCGGAACGCGCAATCAGGAACAGAGCCGTTGCCCCGATGGTCGCGCCCACCACAACAGTCAATCCCCCCACGACGGTGCCGAACAAAAATCCCCCGGCCAGCGTCATGATGACGCCCCCGGGAAAAGAGAATGCGACCACAACGGCATAGAGTGCACCGAATGCCAAGATCGCCAGGACACCATTCTCGGCCACAAGTTCCTGCAACATCCCGCGGTTTTGTTTGAGCGCTTCCAGGGAAATAAAGCGGTTAAGGTCAAACACAAAGTACAGAACAAGCCCCGCCACCAGAATTGCCAGGGGCAGGATTCGTTTGAATAAACCGACGCGCGAAGGCGTCGGGGCGGGATCATGAATTTCGGTATTGCCCATCGTGAAACGTACCTTTCTTGTTGCGACCCTACTTGGGGCAATATGCGCGATGGAGCCATTCACCAATGCGTGAGAATTGTTATCGCACTAACACCGCGAACACGCGTTGACTTCCATCCCCTGAGTTCGTATACCGCGCGCCTAATTGCAAAGCCCTTGAAGGCAATGGAGAATTCGCGTGAAGCGGACATTTCAACCAAGCAATCTTGTGCGCAAGCGCCGCCATGGTTTCCGGTCCCGTATGAAAACGGTCGGCGGACGCCGAGTTTTGGCGCGTCGGCGTGCACGCGGGCGTAAAAACCTCAGCGCCTGAACGGCGTCGCACGTGAATTCTTCGCGTGGACACGATCATCGGGATTGACGAGCTATGGACACGACGGCGCTGGAAACGACGCCGCAGGCGGGATATCGGAATATCTCGCACGTAGCGCGTTTGCCCAAAAGGTCTGATTTTCTGCGGATTGCGGCTCAAAAACGTCGCTGGGCGGCCCCGGGGCTTGTTCTTCAGGTCGCACCGCGCCCTGAAGATGCAGTGGTCCGGGACGGCGATATTCGCGTCGGATTCACCGCAACGCGAAAAGTGGGTGGTGCGGTGACACGAAACCGGTCACGGCGTCGACTTCGGGCAGCTGTCAGACAGGTCATCACCCGATCCGCCCGAAACGACTGCGACTATGTGGTCATCGTGCGAGCCGCGACAGCGACCCGTCCTTTTGACAAACTGGTTTCCGACCTTGAGATCGCGCTCAAAAAATGCGACGCGTTCGCACCGGCCCTAGAAAGCGACGCAGAATGACATTCCTATCGCGGACATCAGTCCTGTTTCTCAAGATACCAATCTGGTTCTGGCAGTGGGTTATCTCACCCGTGGTCGGAACCAATTGTCGCTATGCGCCGAGTTGTTCTCATTACGCAATCGAAGCTCTGACCCGGCACGGCCCCTTCAAGGGTGCCTGGCTGGCAGCACGACGCCTGACATCATGCAATCCGTGGGGCGGTGCCGGATACGATCCGGTACCCGAAAACTGCGGCCACAAATCTCATTCACATCTCGACAACGAACACGGTGTTTCCGTGTCGCATCCAGGGGCCTGACGCGCGATGGACCAAAAGAACCTTATCCTCGCGATCGCATTGTCGCTCGCCATTCTGCTCGGTTGGCAAACGCTGGTTGAAAAACCCAAGCAGGAGCAGGCCGAAGCCGAACGCCAGCGTGTCGAACTCGCCGCTGGCCGGGACCCCAATACAATCGGTGTTCCCTCCCTGCCAGCGCCCGGACAAACTGCCCCCGCAGCAACCGCAACCGGCCCGCGTGACCGCGCAGAGGTAATCAGCGAAACCCGCGCAGATCGTATTGATGTCGAGACTCGCTCCTACCGGGGTTCAATCAACCTGACTGGCGGACGGTTTGACGATCTGACCTTGCGCAATTATCGCCAGACCGTCGAACCCAACAGTCCAAGCATTACCCTGCTGTCTCCCCGCGGCTCACTAAACCCATATTTCGCAGAGTTCGGATGGCTGACTGGCAACGGTGCCGTCACCGGCGGTGGCCAGACCAAATGGACCACGACCCAGAACACACTGACCGAGGAAACTCCGGTCGTGCTGACCGCCCGTACAGATGATGGCCTGCAGTTGACGCGCACCATCGCTGTTGATGACAGCTACATGTTTACGATCAACGACAAGATCGAAAATGTCAGCAAGGCCCCTGTGAATGTGAGCCCGTTTGGGCGCGTGACACGCGTCAATACGCCCGAAACACGCGGCTTCTTCATCCTGCACGAAGGTCCCATCGGCGTGCTCGATGACCAACTGCATGAGATCGACTACGACGACCTGGAGGACGAACCTGAACGCCCGGAGACCTTCGAATCAAAAGGTGGCTGGCTTGGGTTTACCGACACCTATTGGCTCACGGCCCTCATTCCGGACCAGAACGAGCAGATTGATGCGCGTTTCCTTTACGACACCACAGGTGCTGGTGCCGACCTGTATCAGACCGATTACCGCGGCACAGCAACACCACTCGCACCCGGTGAAAGCCTGGAAAAAACAAACCGGTTTTTTGCTGGTGCCAAGGTCTTCAAGACGCTTGAAGCCTACCGGGACGCTCTCGGCATAGAACGCTTCGAATTGTCGATCGATTTCGGCTGGTTCTTCTTCCTGACCAAACCGCTCCTGAATGTGATCATCTTCTCGGCCAACTGGCTGGGCAATTTCGGCCTCGCCATTCTAGCCGTGACCGTTGTGATCAAGCTTTTCTTCTTCCCACTGGCGAACAAGTCCTACCGCGCCATGAGTGCCATGAAGGCGCTGCAGCCGAAAATGACCGAGCTGCGCGAGAAGTATGCCGACGACAAACAGCAGATGCAGAAAGAGCTGATGGGGATGTATCGGCGTGAAAAGGTCAATCCGGTTTCGGGTTGCCTGCCGATTGTGTTGCAGATTCCCGTCTTCTTTGCGCTCTACAAGGTGTTGTTCATCTCCATCGAGATGCGCCACGCGCCGTTCTTTGGCTGGGTCAAGGATTTGTCCGCGCCAGATCCGCTTAATATCTTCACCCTGTTTGGCGCCATTCCCTGGGACCCACCGACCTTCCTGGCGCTCGGTATCTGGCCGATTCTCATGGGCCTGACCATGTTCGCACAGCAAAAGCTGAACCCCGCACCTGCGGACCCGGTTCAAGCACGAATCTTCATGTTCATGCCTCTGATTTTCACGTTCTTCCTGGCCAGTTTCCCGGTCGGGCTGGTGATCTACTGGACGTGGAACAACTTGCTTTCAATCACTCAGCAATACGTCATCATGAGACGCATGGGTGTTTCTGTCGGCGGCGGCAAAACCAAAGAGACCAAAGAAGAGTGACGCTATGACATCGGGCCCGCGGGATGCATCAGACGCGGCCATCGAAGCTGCACGACACCTGTTCGCACAGGACTGCACCTTTGTGCGCGGTGTGGCGAGTCTGGACGGCCTGCCGGCCCCGAGCCTGCCGGAAGTGGCTTTTGCGGGGCGCTCAAATGTCGGCAAATCGAGTTTGCTCAACAGCCTGACCGGTCGCAAAACTCTCGCACGGACGAGCAATACGCCGGGGCGAACCCGCGAGCTCAACTTCTTTAATCTCGCTGGCCGATTGATGCTGGTCGACTTGCCCGGTTACGGCTATGCACGCGCGTCCAAAACCGACATTGCGCGCTGGAATGAAACCCTGCGCAGCTATCTGCGCGGACGTCCCAATCTGCAAAGGCTTTGCCTGCTTGTGGATGCGCGTCATGGCGTGAAGGCGGGCGATGAGGAAATGATGACGATGCTCGACACCTCAGCCGTCGTCTATCGCGTGGTTCTGACAAAAATGGACAAGCTTTCTGCCACCGAGCAAGAGCAGGTGACCGCAAAGGTTGCCGCCGCGCTCAAAAGCCACCCCGCCGCGCTACCCGAACTGATCACCACAAGCGCGCGCAAGAATTCCGGTATTGCCGAATTGCGCGCGGATTTGGCCACGCTGGCGAACCCCCAATAAGTTGAGCTAAGTTCCTATCAACAGCGGACTTTCGCCCGAAGAACGGAAAACATTATGGGACCAGACAGCGCGCCACCGCCTGCCGAAGAATTACTTGCCAAAGCCGGAGTTCTGGCTGAGGCCCTGCCCTATATGCGGCAGTTCAACGGTCAGCGATTCGTCATCAAATATGGCGGACACGCCATGGGTGACACCAATCTTGCCAGTGCCTTCGCACGAGATATCGTCCTGCTGAAACAGGTCGGCATTGAACCCATTATTGTGCATGGCGGAGGCCCCCAAATCGGGGCCATGCTCGAGCGCCTCAAGATCAAGAGCGAGTTCGTCGACGGATTGCGCGTAACAGACGCAGAAACCGTAGAAATCGTCGAAATGGTGCTGTCGGGCTCGATCAACAAGCAGATTGTTTCCGCAATCAATGCCGCGGGCGGCAGAGCGGTGGGCCTGTCAGGAAAGGACGGCAACCTCATGTCGGTCCGCAAGCTGCGGCGCACCCATCGAGAAACGGATTCCAACATCGAGAAAATTCTCGATCTCGGCTTTGTTGGCGACCCCTCGCATGTCGATCCAGATCTGCTCGACAGCCTGACCAAAGCGGACATCATTCCCGTGATCGCCCCCATCGGGATCGGTGAGGATGGAGCAACCTATAACGTCAACGCCGATACCGCCGCTGGCGCGATTGCCTCTGCGGTGGGCGCTGCCCGTTTGCTGATGCTGACTGACGTTACCGGGGTCCTCGACAAAGACGGTGAGCTGATCGCGGATATGGGTGTCGATCAGGCGCGGCGCCTGATTGGTGATGAAACAATCAACGGCGGCATGATCCCCAAGGTCGAGACCTGTATCGACGCCGTTGAAAACGATGTGGATGCGGCTGTCATCATGGATGGTCGTGCCGCACATTCTCTGCTGATCGAAATTTTCACAGAGCACGGCCTTGGCACAGCGATCTGGGCAGACTAACGCGGCTTGTCAGCTTGCCTGACGCAGATGCGTGCCACCGGGTTGGCGCATGTCATAGAGAATCGAAAGCGTATCGACCATCTCGCTGAAATGCTCATACCGCAGACGCTTGCCATGACGTGACATCATCTTGGTCCACACATCAAGCGCATGAATATTGGCACTCAGGCATGTGGCCAGATTGGTGTAGTCATCATCGGCATGAAAGAGAAACTCCTTGAAGGCGCGCGGCTGGTTCAGATCAATGAAGTTGCGGTAGCTTTGCTCATAGGTGTTCAGAACCTGTTTGATACTGCGGTAGGTATCACGCACCTTGTCACGCAGTCCCCCCAAAGAATACTCCACACGATCGCGATCTTCAGGAAGCAGGCGCGCCCAGTCGATCGGAATTGCTGACTTGTCATCCCCCAACCATGCAAAGAACTTCTTCATCCGCGGCAGATGGTCGTCAAACTGCACCTGATAGTAACAAATTGCCTTCCACGCAAAAAATAACTCCGGTGCCCGCTCGGGTGGAATCTCCATACTCCGAACGAAATCCTCGATCCCTTCAATATCTCTGGCTTCCCAGATTTTTGTCAGAAAACGGCTTACATGCTGCTCAATCTTTTCGGTGGGCGCACTGCCGCCATCGGTGTACGCGCGGCGCACAAGGGTCCGGATTTTGGTTCGAATCGGCAAACGAATCCGCTTCCAATCATCCTCACTGATCATGAAATAGTAGGGATGAACCCGGTCATCAAGGTCGAGCTGTTCCGACTTGCTGCGCAGTAGAAACGGATCGAGCGTTGGCAGTGAGTAAATCATCTCGAGAATTTCGAGATCCATCACATAGTCGACCTGACTCTCTTCACTTTTAGAGTCTGCGCCTGTCTTGGCCTGGAGCACCCTGTTGAAGGACGGGTCATCGAACAGGATGGAGTCACCCCCCTCATGGACGTTGTCCAGATTGTAAGGGAAGTACAACAACGTCTGAACGGTGGAGACCATGTTGTATTGGCCGCTATTGCGCTCCATCAACTTGAAGAACAGGGTCTTGTTCAACGTCTTGTTCCGGAACAACTTGCCCACGGGGTCATCAGCCGGAATCCTCTGGCCGATCTCGAACACGTTGAACGCGGTCGAACGACCGGCGTTGATCACTTTAGAGAGTTCCATGCGGTCCATGGGCATGGCGTCATTCCTTCCGTTTAACTGCCATCGGTCATGCCGGCAATAAACTCAAGCTGCCAGGTCATTTCCTCGGGAGAGATAGGGTAGCCATCCGATGCAGTGGCGCGCAGAACGCCACTTGGGGGAATTTTGGCCAGGTTCATTTGCAGGCGGGTCGCCAACCGCATGGACAGACCTGCTTTCCACGCCAACGCCACCAACGCCTTAGCGTTCTGCAGAGAAGCCGCTTTGCGCACCACATCCTCATGCACACCGGCAAGGGATGCCGTCGCGATGATGACGAACTCGGTCTCACCATCGTTCAGCGCTTCGGAGACATGCTTTTCCTTCAAGGTGCCCTTGGCGATCAATTTGCGCGCCCGCTTGGTTGCGCGCGTTTCCTTTACGGGCGCTTTGGCTTCCTTGCTGACCCAATCTGGATCAACGGGTCGATCGCCCTCTTCTTCGACTTTGGCTTTTGCCTTCGAGCTTGCCCATTGTGGATCTTCCAGAGACATCTCCTTGCCCCCGGCAGCGGATTGTCCGGACCAGAGGTCAGCTATATCCGACAATTCTCCGCCATCGAGACGCCGCTTGATGACCTCGTCGATAGACGCAAGTGCGTCACTGTCCAGATCCGTTCTCTTCTTGAGTTCAGCCAAAAGAGGCCCGGCCACAATTTCGGCGATCCTGCGGGATGCATTCATCTTGAGGTTGGGCCGCTTCACCAGCGGTCCATGCCATCCTGGTTGTCCCGGCGCTTGGTCGACAATACGGTCCAGAGTTTCTTCGCGGATCTGCGCGCTTGCATTGCCCAACAATTCAGCCACGGCTTCGATATCGCCCGTGTCGACAATCGCATCCGCGACATCCTGACCCAGCGCGACACGCCGGGAAATAGCCATAAGCGCGCCCTGGACCGTTTCACTGTTAAGCACGCCAATCAAAAACTCATCGCTGAGAACCGGAGAATTTTCCAGCACCGGACCGCTGACAGAGATTTCCTTGTCGAGCGCAAGCGTTTCAACAATATGGCGTGGCGCCCCCGCACTATCTTTGAAAACTTCTGACAGTATTTGGCGCACGCGCACAAGCTGGTCGCCCGCCAGAACTTCCAGAGCCTGCATGGTGACCTGATAGACATTTCCCCGATCACCTGCATTCATATCCAGCGAGGACACCGCGATCTTGCCGGCGACGTCAGACCGAACACGATCGTCATCATCCTGCGCCAGCATCAAATCTGCATGTCGGGGTGTCGCGTCGTTGCGGGCGATGTAGCGACGCACACCGGGATCCGGGTCGCCCGCAAGATAATAGAGAATCTCTGGTCGCACATCGCCGCGTCCAGCTAGATCACAACGCGCGCCGTGATCGCCTTCTCGCGCCATGCGTTTCTGATCTTCATAAGAGATCGATTCGGAATCGACAGATTCAATCTGTGCGTTGGTCATCGTTCTGGTCTTCATCGCGAGTTTCAACGGAAATTTCTATTGGTCGTCCGGCAAGCCGGTCCGGACCGTAAACATAACTCGGTGCAACCACCCAGCCATTCTTGCCCGCACGCTTGGCGGCGTACATTGCCTCATCGCCCCTGATAAGGAGTTCGCGGAGTGTCTCTCCCGAGCCAACCTCGAACTCTGCCAGCCCGATCGAGGCGCCTAATGGGTTCATGGGGTCAGAGAATTGCTCACCAAGCAGACCAATGGCTTCGACAACTTGCCCCGCCCGATCAACGGCAGGATTGACCCCGACAGCATCCAGCCAAATCGCGAACTCATCACCCCCCAGTCGGGACAACAGGTCATACTTCCGATTGTGCTGCCTGAGCAGTTCGGAAATTTCGCACAACACTTTGTCACCAACATCGTGGCCGCTGGTGTCATTAATCTGTTTGAAATTGTCGAGATCAACAAACAGAAGCACCCCATTCGATGCGGTACGATCCGCACGATCCAGTGCCTCATCGAGCCTTTCGTGAAACGCGCGGCGATTCATCAAGCCTGTCAGGGCATCTGTGGTTGAAAGGCGCTCGAGCTCTTTCTGGTCCGCAATCTGTCGCATTCCGATTGCAAGCTGTCCGGCGACCGCTTCCAACATTGCATGTTCATCATCATTCCAAGCGCGCTGCGACTTCTCGCGCAACAACAAGACCGTCCCATTGACCGCGCCGTGATACCAGGTTGCACGACCCAGTAATCCGCGCCCACCGACAGTCTCTTCCGAAACGCCCTGAGTCTTTGCGAGACTTTCTGCCAGCGCAGACACATCGACATCTTCGGGCCAGTCACCATAGCTTGCGGACAGCTGCCAACCCTCATCATGGGAAAAACTCAACACTGCCGATGCCGCAGATGTGGCACGCCCCAGCATGGAAGCAGCCGATTCCAGCATGGCTCTCGGCCGGGCTTCCTCACGAATCTGGTTTACGACATAGGCGACAACCTGTTCGCGCACCTTGGCCTGTGCCAATTCACTATCCCGCAAACGCTCATGTGTAACGTCACGACACAAACCGCGTGCGCCGCGCCAACGCCCCTCCTGATCGACGACAGGAACAGCAGAGGCAAGCAGACAGGTCTCCTGTCCGTCAGCGTTTCGCAACCAGATTTGCGTGTGTCCCATCGCTGTTCGGGTATGGAAGGGAAGGTCAGGATCATCGACATCGACATCGCCCTCGACCAGAAAATCTCGCGGATGGCGACCGATCATGTCCTCCGGCGAATACCCGAGCGCTCCATGCGGGGACACAAAGACGAATTTTCCACTTAGATCAGTCTCAAAGGCGAAATCACTCGAGATCGTCACGAGGTCGCGATAACGCTGACGGGAATCGAAAAGGGCCTGACGAATATTAATGTCGTAGGTCTGATCACGAACCAGCACGATCACTTTACCATTTTCCGACGGCAAAGCCGTGCACTCGAACCAGCGGGCAACATCGTCGAGGACGACCTCAATGCGGTCACATACGCCGCCCCTTGCCTGACGTGCGAGCGCCACGACGCCCTGAAGCGACGCCCCCGGCATACCCGACGCCGCACGCACGAGTTGTGTCCCGAGTTCGTTCGCAGCCGCGACCTCACCGTCTGCGCCAAACTCAATCACCGCGCCCGGCCAGCTTAAGAGCGCATGAACCGCGCCACCGAACTCCGGCGCGGGCAAAGAGCTCCACAAACTGGCAACACGTTGCGCATCAGCCATATTGTCCTGGTCTATGGATCGCAGCATCGTATTCATGCCGCCGTCTTTTCACGTGGGAACGACTTGGGGCGCGGGCTCTCAAAGGCCGAAATCAGTTTGCTTGGGCGGCCAAACAGATACCCCTGACCATAATCGATGCCACATTCGCGCACGAGCTCGGCCGCTTCCTCATCTTCGATCATCTCGGCAACGGTTTTGATATCAAGCTCACGGCACATGCTGGCCATCGCCTTGAGAAGCGCGCGATGTCTTCGATTCTTGATGGCATCGATCACATAGGCACCATCGATTTTCACCACATCAACATCCAGCGCACTCAAATACTGAAAGGCTGCAGCACCGGCCCCAAAATCATCGAGACAAACGATATGGCCTGCCTGACGTAGTGTTTGAATGATACGGTTTGCTTCCTCCAGATCATGCAACTTTGCCGATTCCGTCACCTCGAACAGAATATGTTCTCTGGCATCTGAAAATTCATCCAGAAGCGCCATCAGGTCTTTCACGAAACGCGGCGTGCTGAGAGAACGCCCCGACAGATTGACCGCCGTCATGTAGCGATAGCCCTGCCCATTGGTAGACTCGAGCCAATTCAGAACCTTCCGGCACATCGCCAGATCAAATTCACAGATGATCCCCACTTCTTCAGCAAAGGTGATGAATTCAAAAGGGGAAGCCTCAAAATTCTCATGATCGAAACGCACCAGCGCCTCGAAATGGTGAGGGCGCCGGGATTGCATGTCGCAGATCGGCTGGAAGGCTACATCGAATGCCCCACGCCGGATCATCTCCACAAACCTGTTGCGCCGCTCCATCGTCTCGGCGGCCATTGACGTGAATCCCTCCGAGAGATCGCGCACCGTGAATCCACCGACAGTCTCGTCGCAGAACCGGTTGATCGTATAGACCAGCGCCTGGGCTGTATCCTCTTCGGACATAAGGCCGGCTTCCACTTCGACGGTCGCACTACCGACGGAAACCCCCTGCCCTTCGGGATCCATTTCCTTCGCAAATTTCTCGATTTGTGCCGACAGATTTTCGACATTGAGATCAACATCGTGCACGAGGCCGAAACGGTTTTCGTCGATCTGCCCGGCAAGATCACCATCCACGGAGCTTGCACGGAACAGCGACCCCATGGTCGCCGACAGTTCGGTTTGCGCCTGATCCGTCAGACGCTCGCGCAACTCATCATAGTCTCCCAACTCGATCATGGTGAGGCGACGGTCTTCCCCGGTGTCTTCAGAAGACGACAGAGCGCGGGTCGCCGCCTGAGCAAAGGACGTCCTGTCATAAACCTCCATCCCCTCGACACGCACGGAGTTCTCGTCAGAAAAATCCGATCGTGCGGCTTTCACCCGGAAGGAAAGATAGGTGTGCCCTCCCAGGTCAGCCATATGAAAACCACTGGCGGTGAGCAGCATCGGCGGTCCACCCGGAGAGACAAGCGTGATCGGAGCATCATCAATCCGGGTCCCGGATCGTGCGTCACGCAATAGTCGATCGAGGTTTCGCAGATCACTTTCGTGAATCAACTCATTGATGCGCACGCCCTGCAGTTCTTTGGGGCTGCGTCCGGTGAAAACATTGGTCGCGCCGGCCGCGAACGTGATCACGCCCGCAGGATCCAGTTCGACCAGCAAATCCGCATTGCAAAATGCCAGCGCGACAAATCGATCGCGCTCGGTCTTCAGATTCTCGGGACTCTGCCGATCACCTGCTGCTAGATTCATACTGTCCTGGGCTTGACCCAACGCAACGGCTCCACATTTGAGTTTGCTGGGACACGAGATTCCCGACATGCGATGCACAAAGCACCGCAACGTCGAATAATAATGAGTGGGCGGTTAAAGAAGTCTTAGTAATGGGCCGCGCTCATTGGCCCTTAAAACGCTGTATTTATGCGGATTTTTATTGATATGAAACAAATCGAACAGCTGCGCGAGACCGAAACCTGGGTCTTCGATCTCGACAACACGCTCTATCCGGCCTCATGCGGACTGATGGCCGAAGTCTCTTCACGCATGACGCTGTTTGTCGCCGAGACTTTGGCCCTTGAGCCTGAAAAGGCCCTCATTGAACAAAAACGCATGTTCCGTGAACATGGAACAACCTTGCGCGGCCTGATGAACGACCATGACGTGGACCCGGTTCACTTCATGGATTACGTCCATTCTGTCGATTATTCGGTTGTCGGCCCCAAACCGCGCCTCGACGCCGCGCTCGATGCACTTCCCGGTCGCAAGGTGGTGTTCACCAATGCTTCAACAGCCCACGCAGAAACGGTGCTGAAAAATCTGGGCATTGATGATCACTTTACGGGAATTTTCGACGTCGCAGCGGCGGACTACGTCCCCAAGCCGCATCCCAAACCCTATGCCATGATTGCCGCGCAGCATGACTTCGATCCTGCACATGCCGTGATGTTGGAGGATATCGGGCCAAATCTGCGCCCGGCCGCCGAGATGGGCATGACAACCGTCTGGGTTCGCTACAACCCGGAAAACGACCCATACTGGGCCGTTCCCGACGCTGAAGCCGATTACATCCACCATGAAACCGACGATCTGGTGATCTGGCTCGAATCTGTCCTCGCGGCAAGCTGAGAAAAGCCGTAAACCGGGCATTCACGAACGTTGACAGGTGGGACCACGCCCGGCCATCTTCGCGCGCTGCCAAACCAAGACCTGCTACAGGAATACGACATGAGCTCGAGTGATCTGCAATCCGCCATCGAAACTGCCTGGGACAACCGGGAATCGCTTTCCCCCGACACCAAAGGAGCAGATCGCGATGCCGTTGAAACTGCCCTTGCACAGCTCGACAGCGGCGCACGACGTGTCGCAGAGAAAATCGATGGAGACTGGGTTGTCAACGAATGGCTCAAGAAAGCGGTTCTGCTCTCGTTTCGCCTGAACGATATGTCCCTGATTCCCGGTGGACCGGGTCAGGACACACCATGGTGGGACAAGGTTCCGTCAAAATTCGACGGCTGGAAATCTGCCGAATTCGAATCGGCGGGATTTCGCGCTGTTCCCAACGCCATTGTTCGTCATTCCGCCTATATCGCGCCCGGCGTCGTGTTGATGCCGAGTTTCGTCAATCTTGGTGCCTATGTCGCCAGCGGCACAATGGTCGACACCTGGGCCACGGTCGGAAGTTGTGCCCAGATCGGCGAGAACGTGCATCTTTCCGGCGGCGCAGGCATTGGCGGCGTTCTGGAACCGCTACAGGCCAATCCGGTCATCATTGAGGACAATTGCTTCATCGGCGCACGATCCGAAGTCGCCGAGGGCGTGATCGTGGAAGAAGGCGCTGTGCTTTCCATGGGTGTCTATCTGGGTGCATCGACAAAGATCATAGATCGTGCGACCGGCAATGTTCATGTCGGCCGCGTGCCCTCCTATTCCGTGGTTGTTCCGGGCTCCCTGCCCGGCAAGCCCCTGCCAGACGGCACACCGGGGCCGAGCCTCTATTGTGCTGTCATCGTGAAACGCGTGGACGAACAGACCCGCGCCAAGACCTCCATCAACGAACTGCTGCGGGACTAGCGCGCAGATCATGGCAGATTCGCGCGACCCGATTGCGCTGGCCCAGGCGTTGATCCAGTGCCCGAGCGTGACACCGGCGGATGCCGGCGCGCTCGGCGTGCTTGCAGACGCCCTCGGACAGATCGGCTTTGCCTGCCATCGACTGCCGTTTCAAACACCCAACACCCCGGATGTCGAAAACCTCTACGCCCGTCTGGGTAACGGCGGACAGAATTTCTGCTTTGCTGGACACACCGATGTGGTGCCAGTTGGCGACGCTGATGACTGGTCCCGCGATCCATTCTCGGGCGAAATCGTAGACGGCGCTCTTCACGGGCGCGGCGCGGCCGACATGAAGAGCGCCATCGCCGCCTTCACAGTCGCCGTGGAACGCCTGATCGAACGGCATGGCGCACCCGAAAGCTGGAATACGCCGGGCTCCATAAGCCTGCTCATCACCGGTGATGAAGAAGGCCCTGCGATCAACGGCACACGCCGGGTACTCGAGTGGCTGTCCGAACGTGGTGAGACACTGGATGCCTGCATCGTGGGCGAGCCGACAAACCCCGACGCGCTGGGCGACATGATTAAGATCGGTCGGCGCGGGAGCACAACCGGCGACGTTGTCGTACGCGGGACCCAGGGGCACACCGCCTATCCACATCTCGCCAACAACCCGGTCCATCACCTTGTGCGGATGCTCAGTGCCCTAACGGCTGAGCCGTTGGATTCTGGCACCGAACACTTTCAGCCCTCGACCCTGCAGGTCACGACGGTGGATGTCGGCAACCCGGCCAACAATGTGGTGCCCGCAAAGGCCCACGCCACCTTCAACATACGCTTTAACGATCTGCACAGTTCGGACAGTCTGGACGCCTGGGTGCGCCAGACCTTCAATGCGGCACTGGGCGATACAGATGCCGGCTATGAGTTGAGCTTTCGGGTTACCGGCGAAGCATTTCTGACACCACCCGGACCTTTGAGCGAGGCGATCAGCACCGCGGTTGCGGGTGTCACCGGGCGGCGGCCCGAACTCAGCACAACCGGCGGCACCTCCGACGCACGCTTCATCAAGGCATACTGCCCGGTCGCAGAGTTCGGGCTGGTTGGTCAGACAATGCACAAGGTTGATGAGCATGTCGCCACCGACGACATTGTGAAGCTGACTGAAATTTACCTTTCGGTCCTCGAAACCTATTTTGGCCTAAGCACGTAGACGCCAACCCGGCTGCACAGGAGCGCGAAAGCGCATCATGAACATTCAGGAAGCCATCCACGGAGTCTTTGGCGCGTGGCGATTGCTGCATTTCGACCGAACGGGCCTGCAGCATTTCCAGACAACGCCGACAGCCTTTTGGAACTCCTTCTGGGCCGCCGCCATCGTGCTCCCCGCCGATGGCATTGCAACACTGCTGCTCTCCACACCGCCCACCGGCGACACGACCCTGCCCGACACAATCCACACGGTGCTGGTCTATCTGGAAATCTACGCCATCCAGTGGTTGCTGTTTCCTCTTGTCATGGTGGCCTTCGTCGAGACCATCCAACGAAGTGAACGCTTTGAGTTGTTCATCGTCGCATGGAACTGGTCGAACATCGTACGCGCGGCGATCCTCCTTCCCGGAATTGCGATTTTCGCGTCACAGGGTCCGGAATCGGCGGGCTGGGGAGCGGCGGTCTACATGGCCGCGATCGTGATCACATTCATCTATGCCGGGTTCGTCGCCCGCGCCGCACTCGACGTTTCACCAATGACAGCCACGATGGTGGTGTTGACTGAAGTCGGACTGGCCATCCTGCTGTGGATTTCCGCCCAGACCCTGATCGGCTAACGGGCAGGCGGTGTATCCCGCCATTTTGGGCGGAGGGCGAGCAATCCGAACACCAGCAGCAACAGACCGGATCCCGACACGCAGATCGCCAACGGCCATGCCGTTCCTTGCGGTGTAAGACTGACAAAAAGCGCACCAAGTGCGCCGCCGCCCATCTCGAATGTGGACAACATGGCCGCACTCATGCCCCGTCCCTGATCAGGAATACGTTCGAATGCCAGAACCGGCGCCGTCGCAAACAACGGACCAAGAGCGAACGCAAATACACTCATGGCCGCTGTCAGCGTTGCGGGAGTCTCCCCTACCGCCACGGCGATGATCACCAGAAGACCCGACAGTGATCCACTCCAAACCCCGACAGCAAAAAGCCGCCGCACACCAATGCGCGCAACAACGCGGCTCGCAACCAGACTGCCGAAGAAGAACGCCAGCACAATGACGGCCTGATACAGGCCGAAATAACGGGTCGCGACCCCGTGTATATCAATCAGAATGAACGGCGCCTCGGTGAGATAAGCAAAGATCGCCCCAATCGCGAGACCGAGCGTCAGTGAAACCGAGACAAACGCCCCGCGCGACAACAGCTGTCCATACCCGACAACAATCTCACGCAATCGCAGCGCTGTTCGTTCGGCAGTCGGGAGTGTTTCAGGCAGACGCACCAGACCGAGCGCGAACACCAGCACCACGATGCCCGCAAGAAGATAGAAATTCGCCCGCCAGCCAAACCATTCGAAGACGAAACCGCCAATGATCGGCCCTGCGGCCGGTACGAGAGAAATGACCATGCCGTAGATCGCGAACACCTTGGCAGATTTCTCGCCTTCATAGAGATCGCCGATCACCGCGAGAACCAGCACGGCCTCCACGCTGGCTGCTGCGCCCATCAGCACTCGGGCCACGATCAGTTGCCCGATCGTCTGGGACAGCGCAGCGGCAACCACAGTCAGGGCGAAAGCCCCCATGCCCAGGACGAATATTCCGCGACGGCCAAACCGGTCTGCCAGCGGCCCCCAGATCAACTGGGCCAGCGCATAGGCACCGAGATTCAAGGCCATAGTGAGCTGGACGGTTGCAGCATCGGTCCCGAAATAAGCGGGCAGATGCGGCAGGGTCGGGGCATAAAGATCCGTTGAAAGGATCGAGGCACCACTTGCGAAAATCATGATCGTCAGCACCAGAACCGGCGATCTTACCCCCGCACGCGCGGTTGGCATGTCAGTAATCCACCTTCATGAGATAAAGGCCTTCTGCCGGTGCTGTCGGCCCCGCAGCAGCGCGCGCACGCGCGGCCAAGGCATCCGCGACGTCCTGACGGCTCCACTTGCCCTTGCCGACAAGTGTCAGCGTCCCAACGATATTGCGTACCTGATGATGCAGAAAAGAACGGGCAGACGCCTCAACGAGAATTTCACCACCCTCGTGACGCACCGTCAGACGATCCAGAGTCTTCACCGGTGACCGCGCCTGACAGATGGTCGCACGGAAGGAGGTAAAGTCATGCTCGCCGATCAGCGCCTGCGCAGCATCATGCATGGCGTCCACATCCAGTGGCACCGGCTCCCACCAGACCTGCCCCCGGGTTATCGCGGGACGCGGACGACGGTTCAGAATTCTGTAGCGATAGTGCCGCCCAATCGCCGAAAACCGCGCGTGAAAGTCTTCGGTGACGGCTTCCGCGGACAACACGACAATCGGTTCCTTGCGCAGAAAATGATTGAGCGCATCGAGCACAGTCTCGGCATCGGTGTCGCGTGCAATATCGAGATGCGCGACCTGCCCCAGCGCGTGGACACCGGCATCCGTGCGCCCGGCCCCCTGCACCAGAATCTCCTCGCCGGTGAACCCGTGCGCTGCGGCTTCCAGTGCGGCCTGGATCGACGGCCCATTGTTTTGCCGCTGCCAGCCCACATAGCCGCCGCCGTTATACTCAATGAGAATTCGGAACCGGTTCATGCGAAACGCGTGCCCCGGACAACAGGTCGGCCACGCAAATACTCTTGGGCATCCATGGCGCCGCGTCCCGCGCGTTGCACCCGCAAAAGCCGAATCGCGCCGTCACCACAGGCCACGCGCAACGCATCATCGAGAACTTCGCCGGGCTGTCCTTCGCCATCGGCGACCTCTGCCATCAGCACCTTGATCCGGTCGCCGTCCTGCTCGAACCACGCGCCGGGCCACGGTGCAAAACCACGGACATGGCGTGCGATTTCTGCCGCGCTTTTCGACCAGTTAATCCTCTCCTCTCCGCGCTCAAGCTTTCCGGCATAGGTCATACCGTCATCGCTTTGCGGGATTGGGGTGATGGTCCCTGCTTCGAGCCCGGCGAGTGCTTCGACAATGAGTCGCCCACCAAGTTCACACAAAGCATCGTGCAACTCCCCGGCATTCATGGCTGGACCAATATCGATGGACCCACGGAGAAGCTCAGGGCCGGTATCCAACCCCTCATCCATCAGCATAATCGTTACACCGCTTTCGGTGTCCCCGGCCAACAGAGCTCGTTGAATCGGGGCCGCACCGCGCCAGCGCGGCAGCAGAGAAGCATGAATGTTGATACAGCCCCGCTGTGGAGCATTCAGAATGGGCAGCGGCAGGATCAACCCATAGGCCACAACCACAGCCGCATCGAGATCCAGAGCCGCGAACGCGGCTTGTGCCTCAGCATCCTTCAGAGACGCCGGGGTTCGAACCTCAATGCCTTCGGATTCCGCGCGCAGATGCACCGGCGACTTGCGCTCTTTCTGGCCGCGGCCCGCCGGACGGGGCGGCTGGGTATAGACACACGCGATCTCATGCCCGGCTGCCAGCAAAGCATCGAAGGCCGGTACCGAGAAGTCCGGCGTTCCCATGAACGCGATACGCATATCGTCTTCTCACAAAGCAACAGGCAAAGCGTCGCTTACTTCTGCAGACGCTTCAGCTTCTTCATTTTACGCAGGATCATGTTCCGTTTGAGCGGCGTCAGATAATCGATGAACAGCACACCATCGAGATGATCGATCTCATGCTGGATGCAGGCCGACAATAACCCGTTGGCCTCAACCTCCTGCGAGGCACCCTCAGGATCGAGATAGGTAACCTTGATCTCGCGGAACCGGGAGACGTCACCATAATGGTCGGGAATACTCAGGCAGCCTTCTTCAGCCACAACCTTTTCATCCGAACGCCAGACAATCTCCGGGTTGACCATCTTAAAAACCTGTGCGGATTCACCTTCACGCGCCACGTCACAGACGATCAGACGGCGTTTGTCGGCAACCTGTGGCGCGGACAGGCCAATCCCGGGTGCGGCATACATTGTCTCGACCATGTCATCGAGGCGCGCGCGCACATCGTCATCAATCGTCTCAACGGGTTGGCATGTTTGTTTCAGCACCGGGTCCGGTGCCAGAACGATCGGCAGCTTCGCCATATCGCTTTACCTTCAAATCATTGTTATTCAGCGGAATTCAGGGTGTTTCGCGCCGATAGGTATGGCTTCGGGCCAACTTCGTCAAGCCAACACCGAATCTGCCTCAAATGCTAGAATGCCGATATGGATACAATCCTTCTCATCGCTATTCTGATTGGGGTGCTCGGTGCGGGCGCGCTGCTTGCTGCCCTATACCTTGCCACGCGACGCAACAACGGTGGCGCCGAAGCTGCCGAAATGGCGATTCGCCTCTCCCAGATGACCGAAGCGCAGGCCGCGCAGCAGGCTCAGCTTGCCCAGACCCTTCAGGCACAGGAACGCGCTCTGGCCAAGGCTGTCGATGACCGAATGCAGCTTCTGAGTGGCAAGATCGACGCGACATTGGAAAAAACCTCGACCCACCAGAAGACCACGCTGGATGCACTGCAGGAACGCCTGGTGCGGATCGATGCGGCCCAGAAAAGTCTGACCGACCTGTCGTCACAGGTGGTCGGCTTGCAGGAAATTCTCTCCAACAAGCAGGCACGTGGCGCTTTTGGTGAAGTTCAGTTGCAGGACCTTGTTGAATCCGCGATGCCGCCGGGCAGTTACACCTTTCAAGCGACCCTCAAGGACGGGAAGCGCGCGGACTGCCTGCTTGATCTGCCCAACCCGCCCGGACCGATTGTCGTGGACGCGAAGTTCCCTCTGGAAGCCTGGCGTGCCTTGCAAGCCGCCAAATCCGACACCGAAAAGAAGGAAGCCGAGCGGGCCTTCCGGCGCGATGTGGCGTTGCACGTCAAAGCGATCGCGGAAAAATACATCGTCCCGGGTGAAACCGCCGACGCGGCACTCATGTTCCTTCCATCTGAAGCCGTCTATGCCGAACTGCATGCCCATTTCGGGGACACGGTCGATGCGGCCCATCGCGCCAAGGTCTTCATTGTTTCGCCCACGACCCTATGGGCGCTGCTCAACACCATGCGCGCCGTCATGAAAGACGTGCGCATGAAGGAAGCTGCCGGGATCATCCAGACCGAAGTCCTGACCATGCTGAAGGATGTGGACCGTCTTGATGCGCGGGTGGACCATCTGGAGAAGCACTTCCAGCTGGCCGAAAAAGACATCAAGGATATTCGGACTTCAGCCAACAAGGTGAAGAGCCGCGGCGACAAGATTCACGACATCCAGCTTGATGACGGCACCGAGACATCCCCAATCGAAGATACACTCGGCGAAGCCCCGCTGCTCCGCAGCGTGGAGTAAACCTCAGACTTCCCGTCGACTCTTGAGCGCGGCCGTCAGAGTTCCATCATCGAGATAGTCGAGCTCCCCGCCCACCGGCACGCCATGTGCCAGGCGAGAGATCATCACGCCGGCATCCGCCAGTCGCTCGGTGATGTAGTGAGCCGTCGTTTGCCCGGCCACTGTCGCGTTGGTCGCCAGAATAATTTCAGTCACCTGTGCAGATTTCGCACGATCCACCAGACGACCGATACGCAGGTCTTCCGGCCCAACACCGTCGAGCGCGGACAGGGTTCCGCCAAGGACGTGATAGTTGCCGCCATAAGAGGCCGTGCGTTCCAGCGCCCAGAGATCGGCGACATCCTCGATCACACAAATCACGCTCCGGTCGCGTTCGGGATCGTCGCAAATCCGGCACGGGTCGACCGTGTCGACATTTCCGCAATTTGTGCAGGTCCGGATCGCATTGGCCGCGCTTGCGATAGCTTCGGCGAGCGGCTGCATGAGCTGGCCGGGCCGTTTGATCAGATGCAACACCGCACGCCGGGCCGAACGTGGCCCCAGCCCCGGGAGCTTGGCAAGAAGATCAGCAAGCCGTTCGATTTCAGGTGTGGACATGCGCGCGTGGTCGCCGCAATCAGCCGCCGAACGGCATATTGAATCCCGGCGGCAGATTGAGGCCACCGGTGAGTTCTTTCATCTCATCAGCCGTTCGTTGCTCGGCCTTGCTTTTGGCATCGGCGTGGGCGGCAACAATCAGATCTTCGAGAATTTCGCCTTCCTCACCATTCAGCAACGCGGGATCAATCCGGATCCCCTTCATCTCGCTCTTGCCGCTCAGGGTAATGGTGACCATGCCCCCGCCTGAGACTCCCTCGACGGTGAGTTCGGCAAGGCGGTCCTGCATCTCGGCCATCTTGGCCTGCATTTCCTGAGCTTGCTTCATCAGGTTGCCAAGATTCTTCATTCGTCGTCCTCAATTTCTATCGGCAATTCATCTTCCCCAGGCTCTTCGCTCAGAGCTTCCCGGCTCATGACACGTTCGATCTTTGCGCCCGGAAATGCTTCCAGCGCCGCGCGCACGACCGGATTCTCAGCGGCCTGTTCATAAGCTGCTGTCTCTGCCGCAGCATCCTGTTCGGCCAGGGTTGGACCGCCCTGTTCGCGTGACACGCTGACCTGCCAGTGATTGCCGAGCCATTCCCGAAGCTGCTTGAGCACCAGTCCCGGCAGATCCGACGGCGCATGTTCGGTCGGCATGAATTCCAGACGTCCGGGCTCGTAGGAAACCAGCCGCACATTCGCGTAGAGATGGTTGCGCAGGGTCATCTCTCGGCGCGTGGCAAACAGGCTGACCAGCGCACGATAGTTTTCCGGATCCGCAAGCGCCTGCGGGGCCACCGCCTGTTCGGGTGCGGTCTGTTGGGTCTCAATTTGCGGTGCCGCTACCGCATGGGCACCATTGCCCGCGACAGCCTGCGCAGCACCGCCAGTCGGAGGTGGGCCATCGGGAGTCGGAGCCGAATTCTGAGCGGCAGGTGCGGCGGGAGCCTCTTCCTGTAGCTTTTTCATCAGGTCACCGGGCGGCGGCATATCCGCGGCATGGGCCAAACGAATCAACACCATTTCAGCAGCCGGCATCACAGAGGGTGCACGCTGCACCTCTCCCACTCCCTTGAGCAGCATCTGCCAGGCACGGGAAAGCACGGCAACACCCAGCTTGTCGGCCATTTCGCGGCCACGCACCCGTTCAAGTTCGGACACCGAAGGGTCATCGGCCGCGTTGGGCACAAGCTTGACCCGGGTGATCCAATGGCTGAGCTCAAGCAGATCCTGCAGGACCGACAACGGATCGGCACCGGAATCGTAAAGCGTGCCGAGTCCTTCCAGCGCATCAGCTGTACGACCGGCCATCAGCGCTTCAAAAATGTCAAATACAGCCGCGCTATTTGCCGTTCCCAGCATCGCGCGCACATCATCCTCTTGCGCCACGGCGCCGTTGGAACAATGGGCTGAAATCGTCTGATCGAGCAGCGACAGGCCATCGCGGACCGATCCGTCGGCCGCGCGCGCAATCAGGCGCAAGGCACCGTCTTCGAGCTGCGCACCTTCCGCTTCGGCAATCCTGGAAAAATGCGTGATCAGATCATCGGCTTTGATCCGGCGCAGGTCGAAACGCTGACATCGTGACAACACCGTTACCGGAACTTTGCGAATTTCGGTGGTCGCAAAAATGAACTTCACATGTTCAGGCGGTTCTTCAAGCGTCTTGAGCAGGGCATTGAAAGCCTGCGTGGACAGCATGTGGACTTCATCGATGATGTAGACCTTGTAGCGGCCAAACACCGGCCGGTAGCGCACCCCGTCCAGAATTTCACGAATATCACCCACACCAGTCCGGCTGGCGGCATCGACCTCGATCACATCGGGATGACGATCCTCGGTTATGGCGATGCTTTGCGGATCATTGGGATCAGGATTGATGGATGGCCCGCCCTCCGCGTTCAGGCATTTTGCAATGATCCGGGCGGTGGTCGTTTTGCCAACACCGCGCACCCCGGTGAGCATGAACGCATGGGCCACCCGGTCGAGCGCAAACGCGTTGGTCAGGGTCTGGACCAGAGCCTCCTGACCAATGACTTCGTCAAAATTCTGAGGCCGGTATTTGCGCGCGAGAACCTGATAAGCCTCTTCACCATCACTGCTGCTCAAGCTGCTTGCGGGTGTGGCAACAGCGCCGGATGGCGAAGTTGTCTGTTCCGGGACAGTTTCGGCAACCGCCTCAGATTCCGGCGCAGGCTCGGACGCAGCAGCAGGCGGATCAGCCGGCGCATCGAGAAAGCTTCCCTGATTGGGGTCGTCTATCGTCGGGCTGCCGTCGAGAGACTCGTCCGCATCTGCCTCAAGCAGCGCGTCCGTTGGGTCTTCGTTGTCGACGGTCATGAAAGGTGCACGCTTCCCGAGTTGGTGACAGGAACATGAATATCAGATTCGGTGTTCGCATCGGTATTTGAAGTGGGAGACCGGTTGATACGACCCAGGCGGAACTCGTTACGGCTGCTTCCTTCCGGACCTGACCGAGTTGGCGAGATGCCCGTCCGCCCGGCCTCCCGCGTGGACTATATCAGATCAGCGTCACCAATAAACTCCCACGCGCATCATTCTGCTGTGACTTTCCACAGGGCGTGGCGTGTGACACGGTATGGGCCATTCCTGAACACTTTCCAAAAAACAAAAAAGAACCATGGCGCGCACCAATTTCTACTCCAGTGAATATCTGGACCGGGTTTCACACCTGCGAAACGACCAAAACTGGCTTTCCGAGCAGCTTTCCAGCACCAACACACGCCTGATCCCGGTCTGGCAGCAAAACAACCTCATTCAGGGTACGGATAACGTTGAAGCCTCGATCCTCGAAATTATCCATGTCGAGACCCTGCGCAGCATTGATGTTGAGCCTGTTCTACTGGGATTGATCGAGGGCACCGCCTATTTCACGCTGGATGTCAGCCATATCGAGGACCCGCACGAGCACGAAATTTTGGGCGCTGCGGGCGTCTTCGAGGATTTGCGCAAGGTTGGCCAGTATATTCAGCATGAACAGGGCAACCTCCTGGCCTATGCCCGGGGCATCAATTACTGGCACCAGCGACATAAATTCTGTGGTGTCTGCGGCAGCCTGACTCGCAGTGAATCCGCCGGTCACCAGCGACGTTGCACAAATGAAACCTGCAACACCTCGCATTTTCCGCGCACCGACGTTGCCTGCATCATGCTGGTCCATGACGGGGACCGGATCATCATGGGCAAATCCCCACGCTTTCAGGGCAAGATGCAATCCGTGCTCGCGGGGTTTCTCGAACCCGGCGAAACCCTGGAAGACTGCGTGGCCCGCGAGGTCTTCGAAGAGGTCGGCGTGCGTGTGACAGACGTAGAGTACCAGCACTCCCAGCCCTGGCCGTTCCCGTCATCACTGATGGTCGGATTTCGTGCCCGTGCGCTCGACACCGACATCACCATTGATGAGAAAGAACTGCTTTCAGCCGAGTGGATGTCACGGGACGAACTCAAGGCGACAACGCCGGACTCACCCGTTCAACTGCCACGCAAAGACTCTATCGCCCGCCGCCTCATCGAGGAGTGGCTCGCCGAAGGCTAGTGATTACGATATTCGTTGGCCGGGTAGACGCCGAGTACACGGACATTTTTCGAGAAATAGTCGAGTTCCTCAAAGGCCTGCGCCACGCTGGCATCGGCGGGATGTCCTTCAATCTCCAGATAAAAACGCGCGACCGAAAACTTTTCGCCCGAAATGTAGCTCTCCAGCTTCGTGATGTTCACGCTATTGGTCGCGAACCCGCCCAGCGACTTGTAAAGCGCTGCGGGAACCGAGCGAACTTCGAAGATCAGTGATGTCATGGACGGACCGTCATTGGGGTCCGGGTCACGGCGCGCGCGCGCGAGCACCACGAAACGCGTTGTATTCCCGATCCGGTCCTCAAAGCGTGAACGCAGAATCTGAAGATCGTAGATCTCTCCGGCCAGTCCCGGTGCAAGTGCACCGATGGTCGGGTCCCCAAGTTCGGCAATCTCCATCGCCGACCCGGCCGTATCGGCGCGGGCTCGAACTTTCACGCCAAGCTGGGCAAGTTGTTCGCGGCATTGGGCCAACGCCTGCGGATGCGACCGGACCTCAACAAGGCCTTCCAGCGTGGCGTCCTTTGTTCCCAGGAGCTGATGTCGAACATCCAGATAGTGCTCACGGATGATGTAAAGCTTGGATTCCGGCAGCAGATGATGAATGTCAGCCACACGGCCCCCGAGCGTATTCTCAATCGGAATCATCGCCAACGCGGCCTTGCCCTCTTTTTCCACGGCGGCAAACGCATCTTCAAAGGTCGCGCAGGCAAGCGGGGTCATCTCCGGATATGCCTGCATGCAGGCAATATGCGAGTTGGCGCCTGGGACGCCCTGATAGGCAATGGTGTTCGCCGGGTCTGCCGGCTTTGCGTTCGTGTTACTCATGATCGGATCGGCTCTTTCATCAAAAACGCGCGAGCCTGCTAAGCCAGCAAAGCACGCGCGCGCTCAAGATCGGCGGGAGTATCGACACCGAGCGGAACGGTGTCAACGAGGGCAGCGTCAATGCGCATCCCAGTTTCCAGCGCACGCAACTGCTCCAGCTTCTCCCGGGTTTCCAGCGGACTGGCGGGCAGAGACACAAACCGCGCCAGAGCGTCCCGCCGGTAAGCGTAAAGACCAATATGATGAAAATGATCGCCCGGGCCGGTTGGAACCGTGGCACGACTGAAATAAAGCGCCCGGCCGATGCGGGCATTCCCGCTCAGAGCCATCACAGCCTTGACCACATTGGGGTTGTCCCGTTCGCTTTCTTCCGTGATCGCACAGACCGCCGTGGAGATATCAACCTCCGGGTTGTCCAGCACTGCGACACATGCGCGGACAACTTTGGGATCGAGAGTTGGCAAATCCCCCTGGAGATTGACGATGGCGTCGTATTTCCCCTCGGGATCGAAGACTTCGAGCGCCGCAAAAATCCGATCCGACCCTGATGGCAGATCCGGATCCGTAAGCACAGCTTGCCCACCGGCAGCTTCAACAGCTTCTGCGACTTCTGGTTCGGAACAGGCGATCACCACCGGTCCGACTTCTGCTTCCTCAGCACGGCGCAGGCATTGGACAATCATCGGCACACCCGCAATATCGGCCAGTGGCTTTCCCGGAAGTCGGGTTGAAGCCATACGGGCGGGAATCAGGACAACCGGGTTACGCGGGACATCACGTGTTTGCATTGAATTCGTCAGGTTTTTCATCCCTCTGATGGCGCTGCGACCTAATGCCGCGAGAGTTGGATCGGCGCTGGCCGCTCGGTATTCTGGAAGATATATCTCGAAGCACGCGAACGGAACCGTCTCCCCCGTGGACAGGTGGTTGACCGCTCGCTAAATTCGCGACGCGCGATCCATACTGGTCAGCGCGGAGTCCGGTTGAGACGGGGAAAAAGAGTTATGGGTGGCGAAAGTTACAAAATCTGGGGTTCGGCGCTTGTCGCACTGACCGTTGCGTTCGGCATCGGCGTTGCGATCAACCAAGTCACGCACACCGATCATCTGGATATCAAAGCGTATGTCGTTGATGTTCCTGATGGTGGTGCGGAGACGGCCGCAGTGGTGGAAGAAAAGGTGCTTGAACCGATCACCCCGCTTCTGGCTTCAGCCGATATCGCGGCAGGCGAGAAAGCTTTTAAACGTTGCGGCACCTGCCACACGGTCGACAAGGGCGGCGCCAACAAGGTTGGCCCCAATCTCTATAATGTTGTTGGTGCGGCCAAGGGCCATGAGCCGAGCTTCGCTTATTCGGATGCATTGATGTCGATCGATGCGCCCTGGGACTACGAGAACCTGAACGCGTTCCTCGTCAAGCCGAAGGATTACGCGCCGGGCACCAAGATGAACTTTGCGGGAATCAGCAAGCCGCAGGATCGGGCCAATGTCATCGCCTATCTGCGTCAGTTTGGAGACAACCCGCCGCCGATGCCGGGGCAGTAGCCGGGCAGAGCGAAAAACGAGTATCTTCGAAGCGGCGCGCAAGCGCCGCTTTGTCGTTGAGGAGACATCGTTTTGACCGACAACCTCGATTCTGAATTCTCTGCACTCGCTCATCAGCTTGCCGATGTGGCGGGCGCCGCTGCCATGGCTGTGTTCCGCACCGGTTTCGACATCGAAACCAAGGACGATGCCAGCCCGGTCACGCGCGCCGATCGTGAAGCGGAAGCCGTCATGCGCGAACGGATCAACGCCACCTTTCCCGACCACGGTATTCTGGGAGAAGAACATGGTGCCGAGCGCTCGGATGCCGAGTTTGTCTGGGTGCTTGATCCCATCGACGGCACGCGGGCCTTCGTCAACGGCATTCCGCTCTTTGCGACACTGATCGCTCTGGTCCGGGATGGAATACCTGTTCTCGGCTTGAATGCTTTTCCAGCCCTGAACGAGCGCTGGCTCGCCACATCAGATGAACCGACTCGCCATTGGGCGCGGGGGCATGATGGTGTCGCGGTGCGTGTGCGTGCCTGTCCATCGCTCGCGTCTGCGCAGATGTGCACCACATCTCCCGATATGTTCGATACGGCCGACAGCAACCGCTACGCCCATTTGAAGGCTGCCGTCCAGGACACACGCTTCGGAACAGACGCCTGGGCCTATTCGATGGTGTCCTCCGGGCACACAGACATGGTCGCCGAAAGTGGCATGCAACCCTATGACTACCTGTCGCACGCGGTCATCGTGGCCGGTGCCGGCGGGACCATCACCGACTGGAATGGTCAGCCCCTCAGCATCCATTCGGATGGCTCGGTTCTGGCCTCAGGTGACGCGACGGTGCATGCTGCCGCTCTTGCGACCCTCAAAACCGACTAACCGACTAACCCGGAATACGCCCATGGCCCATGACGTGCGCATTGCAATTTCCTGCCCAGATCGAACCGGACTTCTTTCGGCTGTCACCGGGCGCCTGTTTGACCTTGAAGCCGATATTGGTGATGCAAGTTTTGCTGTACTCGGCCAAGCCGCCGAATTCGCCACCGTCGCGAGCCTTCCCGATGCGCTCGAGGCGCGAGAGGTGAAGGACGCGCTGGCCGGTCTCGAAGAACTGGACGGCGCGGATATCTCAGTTACGCCTTTTTCACTGGGCGTGACCCATAGTGAAAGCGGTCAAGTGACCCACCGAATCGAAGTGCGTGGCACGGATCGTCCGGGTCTTGTGGCCCGCCTGACAGAAGCTTTTGCAGATTACGGTGCAAACATTGTCCGTATGGATTGTGAACGGGTACGCGGCGGGGCAAGCGAGGACTATGTCATTCGCATTGAAGCCTGGATCCCGGATGCCCGCGCCGAGACCTGCCTCGCCGCTGTCGACAACACGGCCCAATCCCTTGGCCTTACGAGCCGTGCCGAACCAGCCTGAACATGCCCAAATCCGGCACAAACCGGGTCGAATTGCGGCGGCAAGGCGGCGATCACTAACAACCGTGTGAGCCTGCGTCGGTTTTCCTTGATTGGCAGGGGTTTCTGCCCCCATCTAGGGCCTAGTTGTTTGTTTCGTCCGGGAGATCTCATGCGCCGCACCTCATATCTCACACTGATCGCCGGAATCGGTCTGGCCCTCGCCAGCCCGGCCATGGCCCTGACAGGTACCGACGGCCCGGCCCACGGCATGGCGATGCATGGCGAACCCAAATACGGACCGGCATTCTCCCATTTCGATTATGCGGACCCCGGTGCCCTCACGGGCGGCGAAGATATACGCCGCGCGATCGGAACCTTTGACAGCCTCAACCCGTTTATCATCCAGGGCAACCCGGCCGCGGGCATAGGATTGATTTACGACACGCTGACAACGTCATCAGCAGATGAGGCCTTCACCCAGTACTGCCTGCTCTGCGCAACCATGGAAATTCCGGACGATCGCTCCTGGGTGGAATACGAACTGCGCCACGATGCGTTTTGGCACGACGGAGAGCCGATCACCCCCGCAGATGTGATTTTCTCGTTCAACGCATTGCGCGAGAAAGGCGCCCCCTTCTACCGCTTCTATTATCGCGATGTGACAAAGGTCGAGCAGACCGGGCCGCGCAAGGTGAAGTTCAGCTTTGGGGACATCCAGAATCCTGAACTGGCCCTGATCGTTGGCCAGCTCCCGATCCTCCCGGCGCATTACTGGGAAACCCGCGACATCGGAAAGACAACACTCGACATTCCTCTGGGCAGCGGGCCGTACAAAATTTCGGATGTGAAAGTCGGGCGCTCGATTACGCTTGAGCGTGTCCCGGAATACTGGGGCCGCAATCAACCCACGAATATCGGACGCAACAACATCGATACCCTGCGCTATGAGTATTTTCGCGACCCGGGCGTGGGGCGTATTGCCCTTGTTTCGGGTGATATCGACCGGGCGCGCGAGAATTCATCCAAGGCGTGGGCAACCGAATTCACGGACACCAAACCCGTTCAGGATGGAAAGCTTCTCCTGGAAGAATTCCCTCATCAGCGGACCGCGCCAATTCAGGGATTCGTGTTCAATCTGCGCAAGCCAATGTTTCAGGACCGCAAGGTCCGCGAAGCCCTGACCAACGCCTTCGACTTCGAGTGGTCCAACAAGAACCTTTTTTATGGTGCCTATACCCGGACCGACAGTTTCTTCGACAATTCCGATCTGGGCAGCCGTGGGCTTCTTAAAGATGCCGGTGCGGAAGAACGCGAAATTCTTGAACGCTTCCGGGATCAGCTTCCCGCAGAACTGTTCACGCAAGCCTACACGCCACCGACCACAGACGGCTCAGGAACGCGCGGTCTCCGCGGCAACCTGCGGACCGCAGCGAAACTGCTGGATGACGCCGGATGGGTCATCCAGGACGGCAAGCGCGTGAACGCCGAAACCGGAGCGCCCTTCCAGTTTGAAATACTGCTCGGCAGCCAGACCTTTGAGCGGATTGCTCTGCCCTTCGCCCGTAATCTCGAGAGACTTGGGATAGAAGCCAAAGTCCGTGTCGTTGACGCCTCGCAGTATCGCGAACGGACCGACAGTTTCGACTTCGACATGATCTCGGGAATCTGGGGCCAATCCGAATCCCCTGGGAATGAACAACTGGATTTCTGGAGCAGCATCGCCGCGGACCGCAATGGATCACGCAACCTTATCGGCATTTCCGACCCGGTGATCGACGAACTCATCGAACTGGTCATTACAGCGCCGAACCGGGACAGTCTGATCCAGCGCACCCGCGCGCTCGATCGGGCCCTTATCTGGGGAAACTACGTGATCCCGCAATGGCACAACACGACAGACCGGATCGTCTTCTGGGACCGCTACGGCATCCCCGAAGTGGTTCCCCGCGGCGGGGTGCAGCTCGACACATGGTGGATCGATCCGGACAAGGATGCCGATATCCGTGCCTATCGTGGCCGCCGCTAGCACCGACGCGTAAGGGCAGGATAGTCTCACACCATGCTCGCGTATATCGTTCGCCGTCTGCTGCTGATCATTCCCACCCTGTTTGGGATCATCCTGCTCAACTTCGCCATCGTGCAATTTGCACCGGGTGGACCTGTCGAGCAGATGATTGCACAAATTCAGGGCACGGCTGTCGATGCAACCTCGCGTGTGTCTGGCGGGTTGGGCGATGGCGGCCAGTCCAGCATCGACCAGCTGAACGGCGATACCAGCACGAGCTTTGAATCCAAATATCGCGGCGCGCGCGGCCTGCCGCCCGAATTCATCGAAGAACTGGAAAAGCTTGTCGGCTTTGACAAGCCGCCCCATGAACGTTTCTTCCTGATGATGAAGAACTACCTCCAGTTCGATTTCGGCAACAGCTTCTTTCAGGACAGGCCGGTTATCGATCTGGTTCTCGAAAAACTGCCAGTCTCCATCACCATCGGGTTCTGGACCACAATCTTCCTGTATGGCATTTCGATTCCATTGGGCATCGCCAAAGCCGTAAGAGACGGCACAAGATTCGACGCTTGGACAAGTGTTGTCGTGATTGCCGGGAATGCGCTGCCCTCCTTCATGATCGCCATTCTGGGGATTCAGCTTTTCGCCAGCGGCAACTTTGTCGACTGGCTGCCGCTCCGTGGTCTGACATCAGACAATTTCGCCGAGCTGAGCTTTTTCGGAAAAATTGGTGACTACCTGCTGCACATCGCATTGCCGGTCGGGTCTCTCGTTATAGGCGGCTACGCCGCATTGACCATGCTGACCAAGAACTCCTTCCTGGATCAGATTTCCCAGCAATACGTTATCACGGCCCGCGCCAAAGGGCTGGAGCAAGGCCGGGTGCTCTACGGGCATGTCTTCCGCAACGCCATGCTGATCGTGATCTCCGGGTTTCCTGCAGCGTTTCTCTCCATCCTGTTTGGCGGCGCGCTGCTGATTGAGATAATTTTCTCGCTCGATGGCCTTGGCCTTCTGGGATTTGAAGCGGTGCTCAACCGTGACTATCCGATCGTTTTCGCCACATTGTATGTCTTCGGCCTGATGGGTTTGCTGATCAAGCTGGTGACGGATGTGACCTATGTGCTGGTCGATCCCCGGATCGATTTCGAAAGCCGTGAGGTCTGAGATGACGTCGGCGACCACCAGCGCACGCAGCTTCTTCGGCATGACAATCACGCCTCTCACGGCACGTCGTTTGACCAATTTTCGGGCCAACAAGCGCGGCTACTGGTCGTTGTGGATATTCCTGACCCTGTTTGTCCTGTCGCTGTTTGCTGAATTCATCGCCAACGACAAACCGTTGCTTGTTCGTTTCGACGGCGCGTTCTATGTCCCGATACTCGAGGCCTATCCCGAAACCACCTTTGGTGGAGATTTCGAAACTGAGACCGACTACACCGATCCTTTTGTTGTTGAACTGATCGAAGAGAAGGGCTGGCTGCTCATGCCGCTCATCCCCTACAGCTTCGACACACCGGTCACCGATCTGCCAACACCCGCCCCCTCCGCACCCACAGCACAGAACTGGCTCGGCACGGATGATCAGGCCCGGGATGTCACGGCTCGCCTGATCTATGGGTTTCGTATTTCCGTGCTCTTCGGCATGTCGCTCACCATCCTCGCCAGTATCATCGGCGTGATTGCAGGTGCGGTGCAGGGTTATTACGGCGGCTGGGTGGATCTTGGCTTTCAGCGCTTTATCGAGGTTTGGGAAGGTATGCCTTTCCTGTTTGTGCTGCTGATCGTTGCCAGCCTGTTTGTGCCCGGATTCTGGACATTGTTATTCATCATGTTGCTGTTCAGCTGGACCGGGCTCGTGGGTGTTGTGCGCGCGGAATTCCTTCGCGCCCGGAACTTTGACTATGTGCGGGCTGCGCGCGCACTTGGACTGGGCAACCGGCTGATCATGTTCCGCCATGTGCTCCCCAATGCCATGGTCGCCACGATCACCTTCCTGCCGTTCACACTGGTTGGCGGTCTAACCGCACTGACCGGACTCGACTTCCTGGGTCTGGGTCTGCCCCCGGGGTCGCCATCGCTCGGCGAATTGCTCAAACAGGCCAAAGAGAACTTCACAGCGGAATGGCTTACATTTGCCGCCGTGTTTTCAATTACCGTTATGCTGATGCTGGTCGTATTCGTTGGTGAGGCGGTGCGCGATGCGTTTGATCCACGCAAGCAGATTTCAGGAGATACCGGGTGATGGCCGAACCGTTGCTCAAAGTCGAAAACCTGCGTGTTGATTTTTCGACACCCAACGGTGCTGTCCAGGCCGTGAAGGGCATTTCGTTTGAAGTCGGGAAAGGCGAGACCCTGGCGCTGGTCGGGGAGTCCGGGTCGGGGAAATCCGTCAGCGCACTTTCGATCCTTCAGCTCCTGCCCTACCCGGTTGCGCAACATCCCGAAGGCTCGATCCTGTTCGAGGGAGAAGAGCTCGTAAATGCACCCGACCCCAAACTGCGTGCGATCCGGGGCAACGACATCGCGATGATTTTTCAGGAGCCGATGACATCGCTCAACCCGCTCCACACCATTGAAAAGCAAATCAACGAGGTTCTGTTCGTCCACAAGGGACTTTCGCGCAGTGCAGCGCGCGCGCGCACACTGGAACTGCTGAAACTCGTCGGCTTGTCAGACGCTGACAAACGCCTGAACGCCTACCCTCACGAGCTTTCCGGCGGCCAACGTCAGCGCGTCATGATTGCCATGGCACTCGCCAATGAACCCAAACTTCTGATCGCCGACGAGCCCACCACCGCGCTTGATGTCACGATCCAGGCGCAGATTCTCGAACTCCTCGACGACCTGAAGGACAAGTTCGGGATGTCGATGCTGTTCATCACCCACGACCTCGGCATTGTGCGAAAAATGGCCGACCGGGTTTGCGTGATGAACCAGGGTGAGATCGTGGAACACGGTCTCACCGAGGCCATTTTCGAAAGCCCGTCCCACACCTACACCAAGCACCTGCTTGATGCGGAGCCGTCCGGGACAGCACTCGCCCCCGACCATGGGGCCCCGAAAATCATGAAAGCGGATGACCTGCGGGTCTATTTCCCGATCAAGGCCGGCCTCATGCGTCGAACCGTCGATCACGTGAAGGCTGTCGATGGCATCACTGTGGAAATTCGAGAGGGACAAACGGTCGGTGTCGTCGGGGAATCGGGGTCCGGTAAAACCACGCTTGGGCTCGCCATGCTGCGATTGATCTCATCTGACGGCCCCATCGAGTTTGAGGGCAAACAGATCGGCAATTTGCGTAGCAGCGAGTTGCGTCCCCTGCGGCGCGAAATGCAGGTGGTGTTCCAGGACCCCTATGGCTCGCTCTCTCCACGCATGTCGATCGCTCAGATCATCGAAGAAGGATTGAAAGTCCACAAGCTTGGTGGCAATGCCGCCGAACGCGACGAAATGATCGTCAAAGTTATGGAGGAAGTCGGGCTCGACCCCGCGGCGCGACACCGATACCCACACGAATTCTCCGGCGGCCAACGCCAGCGTGTTGCCATTGCCCGCGCCCTTGTCTTGCGGCCAAAGTTCATTGTTCTCGACGAGCCGACATCCGCACTGGACAGATCCGTGCAAGCCCAGATCATTGATCTGCTGCGCGGCCTGCAGGAGAAGTACAAACTCGCCTATCTGTTTATCAGTCATGATCTCAAGGTCGTGCGCGCGATCTCCAACCATGTGATTGTCATGCGCAACGGGAAGGTGGTTGAACAGGGCCCTGCGGACCAGATTTTCGATCATCCGAAAGAGGACTACACCAAGGCCCTGATGGCTGCCGCCTTCGACCTCGCCGCCGTGGGTGCCGGCGATTCCGTCGCCACCTGATCATCTGCTATGGCTGTCCTCATCATTGCCCCCGGACTGAAAGCTGATTGGTGGGCGCGCGAACTCAACAAGCAGAACGCTGCTCTCGACGTCCGGATCTGGCCTGACACCGGAAACCCTAGCGATATCGAGCATGCCCTCGCCTGGAAACCGCCCGCAGGAGTGCTTGCCACCTACCCCAATCTGAAAGTGGTTTTCTCCTTGGGAGCCGGCGTGGACCATCTGCTCATCGACCCCGACTTTCCCAACACGGCGGCAATCTCCCGAGTGGTCGATCCCTACCTGACAGCCGGGATGGTCGAGTATGTGGTGTTGCACGTGCTGCGCTATCACAAAAATCAACCGGCACTGAATGACCAACAACATGCAAAAGTCTGGGATGACCGCGCCCACGAGTTGAAACAGGCCGATGAACGCCGGGTCGGCATTCTGGGTCTTGGCGAACTCGGGCAATCCGCCGCCAAAGCTCTCGTGGCGCTGAATTTTGACGTGGCGGGCTGGAGCCGGTCCCCCAAGAATATTCCTGGCGTCACCTGTTTTCACGGTATGGATGGTCTGGCCAAACTTCTTCCGCGCACCGATATTCTGGTCTGCCTGCTCCCCCTCACCCCGGAAACCGAAGGCCTCCTCTGCGCCGATCTGTTTGCACAATTGGCGGACGGCGCGCGCCTCATCAACGCTGCGCGTGGCGGTCATCTGGTGGAAGAGGACCTGATTCCAGCTCTGGATTCAAAACGTCTGGTGCATGCAACGCTCGACGTTTTCCGAACAGAGCCTCTACCGAAGGGCCATCCATTCTGGAACCACCCGAAAATTACAGTGACTCCGCATAACGCATCCATCACAGATCCACGGAGTGTCGCCCGCCAGATCGTGGAGGGTATTTCAGCCGTTGAACGCGGCGACCCCTTGCCCAATGCGGTGGATACAGCGCTCGGGTATTAGCCCACCGGCATCAGGCCAGTTCGATATCGACCCATTTCTTGAAACCGTCGTCATCGGCGAAGGCGTCATACCAACGCCTGATGTTGGGTGCCTCAATCCGGTCAATGTCCAGATTGAACCAGCGATGAGCAATCGGCGCGATCGGTATATCGGCCAACGTAAAAGCACTGCCGGCGACAAACTCGTTCTCCGCCAGCTGATCCTCCAGCACCTGCATCGCAGCGTTCCACTGAACCCGTGCACCATCAATGACATCCTGATTGCGATCTTCCGGCTTGGTGCGGACCAATCCTATAAAGACCGGCACATGCCGCGGCGCGAGCAGGGACAGTTCCCAGTCCATCCATCGTTCCACGGTCTGACGCGCCATGAAATCCGATGGATAAAGGTCACTTTTTGACTGTCGTGCGAGATATCGAATGATGCTGTTGGATTCCCACATCACAAAATCTCCATCGATCACGACCGGTACACGGCCGTTGGGATTCATCGCGAGGTATTCAGGGGAATCGTTGCGACCAAAAGCGCCGCCAATGTCGTTGTCATGTTCATAAACCCTGTTCTGCGAATCACAGTACCAGAGAACTTTCTGCACATTTGTCGACGTCGCGCGTCCCAGAACTTTCAACATAAACAGACTCCAAGCAGGGTATTCATCCAAAGAAGAAGGGGCCGCAAATCTGCGGCCCCTGTATTCTAAACGGTTTGTCGTATTTGCAGAAACTACTCTGCGGCTTGCGCCATATCGTGGCCGGCATTCGCGGTGATCTCATCAAGCACCGGCTTCACCACCTCATTGAACTCGGTCATGTTCTGAATGACCTTATCCTTCGGCATCTGCGCATAGTGATAAATCAGCGTGATGAACTCAGCGGGCATCTGCTCCCACTGGGCCGCCAGCTGATCGCGCACGGATTCGGCAGTACCAATGCAGTAGAGGCCGGAATCGAGCATGGAACCAATGACATCAGCTTCATCGAGCTTCCGGCGACCCATGGCTGCGTAGAAGTTCTTCCAGATATCAAAGTCATGGGCCATCACGGCATCGACGGCAGCATCATAGCTGTCGGCAATCTGCAGCCAGCGCACGATGTTCTGGTTCTGACCTGGCAGCCAGTTGAAGCCATTGGCCTTGGCCGTTTCGGCATACTGGAGGCCCAGCGGCGCAGCCGTGTTGATATCCGTGAAGTAGGTCGGGATGAAACCCATACGCGCGTTGTAATCGATTGTCTCAGGGCTACCGCTGCCTGACACGAAGACCGGCGGATGCGGATCCTGATACGGTGCAGGGCAAACGGAAACATTGACGACGTTATTGTTCTCATCAACCTCATCAAGAGCACCCATACGCTGGGTGACCCCAACCTGGGCAAGCTGCCAGTCATCCACACCCGTATCGCCGGGGTAAGGAATCTGCCAGGCGCTGCCCTTGTGATTCATCGAATCCTGGGTCCAGGCCTTCAGCACGATTTCAATGTTCTCTTCAAACACATCGCGGTTGTGCTGGTCGTTCGCGACGTCCTTGTCGGAGATGTTAAAGCCGCTCTGGGCGAAACCGGCACCAACTGCTGTCTGGTTGTTCTTGGCCGCCGTCGGAGACTTCGTTGACGTCGTGCCGTAATGCTGACCAAACACATTGGTCCAGCGGCTCTGATACCCGCGCGCAAAACCAACGAAACTGCGACCCTGACTCAGATGATCGATGATAGCGGTTTCTTCGGCAACCCGGATCGGGTTCTGAATGCTCATCACATAGCCAAGCTGACCGACGCGCACATTCTTGGTAATGGCCGCCCAGTAGGCATCCATGATCGCTGGCGCCGGGCCAACTTCGTAACCTTCGGACCAGAAGTGATGCTCAATGGTGGCAACACCCCAGAAGTTCAGATTGTCGGCGGCCATGATGACCTCATGCCAGCCCTGAACCGTCTCCTGATAACGCTCTTTGTTGCGACCGATCGGGCGAAGCTTCTCGCGCTCTGCCTCGTTCTCGGCATGAATGACCGGATAGGTCTGCAAAATCGGTTTCACCATGAGTGTCTCTCCCCTTTGAATTTGATCGCCAATGAAACGGCTATTGGGTTCGAGATTAGCCGTTCCGCTAGTGTAATCACAAATTATGATAATTAATAACTAGCATAACCTATATGCATGGATGAGGCATATGACCGACCAACTCGAGTGTTGCCAAAGAGTCCACAAGCGCTCTTGACGGATCATGTGCCTTTACGCCCATCTTCTCCCATGACTTCGCAGAAAGAGCTTTTTGAAAGCGCGGCAGGGTTCGCGCAAGCCGGGCGGCTGGATGAAGCTCTCAAGGCCTACAAATCCATCCTGCGCAAGGAGCCCGGCAACAATCAGGCGCGCTACCGGATCGCCGTTGTGGAACTCATGCGGGGCCGGTTCAGTGAAGGTGCCAAGCTGCTGCGGGTGTGTCTGCGCAAACAGCCCGACAATTCCGATATCCTCTTCAGCCTGGGTCGTGCCTGCCTCCCGTTGGGACGTCATGAAGAAGCGGTCGATCATCTGGCCAAAGCCGCCGAGATAACACCCGATCGCGCAGACATCCTTTCCGCTCTTGGCGATGCTTACTTCCTTTCAGGTGCCACGGAGAACGCCCTCCAGGTGTATCAGGCGGCGAGTGCCCTCGTGCCAGACGACCCCCGAATCAAAGCGAATATGGCGAATGCCTTCTCCCGGGCGGGTGCCCATGCGCACGCGATTGCGACAATCGAGACCGCACTGGCGCTCGCGCCGGAACGTCCCGACATCGCTCTCGCGTATGCCAACACACTTCGCGCAGCGGGCAAGCTTGAAGCCGCGCGGTCATCCATCGAAACATTGTTGACCCGCGATCCCGGCAACATCGACGCCATCGCCTACAAGGCAGAACTTCTGGACCGAATGGGCGAGAACCCAGCAGCAGCGGCATTGCTCAGCCGTCACCTCAACACCAATCCTGCCCCCCACGCGCTCGCACGTGCCGCCGGCCAGGTCGCCATCAATGGCAATCTGGACGCACTCCCACCTGATCGGGTTGTGGCGCTGATCAACACAGCGCTTTCCAGACCCGCTCTCAATCGTTTTGAGCGTCGCGGCCTTCTGTTCATGCAAGCTGCGTTGCTTCAGAAGTCTGGAAAAAACGCCGAGGCCTTTGATATCTATGCGCGCGCCAACGCTGAATCTGGCGTCATCTATGACCAAGCCGCAGTCAACCGGCGGTTCGACCGTTACCGGAACACGTTCTCTCTGGCGCGCCTCCCAAAGCTTTCGCGATCGACTGTCTCGGATTCGACACCCATCTTCATCGTTGGCATGCCCCGGTCAGGCACAACTCTGGTGGAACAAATTATCGACAGTCACCCGGATGCAGCGGGGGGCGGGGAGCTCGGCGGCATCCCGGGCGCCACACGAGCACTAAGCAACTATCCTGATTCGCTCGAAGGCCTGAGCACAGATGACCTGAACGACATTGCCCATGAATACCTGGCCTCACTCAGAGACATCTCGAGCGAAGCGCGTTTTGTGACCGACAAAATGCCGATCAATGCCGAACATCTTGGTTTCATCTGGCAATTATTCCCCAACGCGCGCGTGATCCATTGCCGCCGTCACCCTCTGGCCATCGGCCTTTCATGCTTCTCCCAGAACTTCCGAACAGGGAATGAATTCGCGTTCTCTCTGGAAGGCTTTGCGCATTACTACCGACACTACAGCGACCTCATGCAGCACTGGCAGGAAACACTCAACCTGCCCATTCTCGATTTGCGGTATGAGACTCTTGTCCGCCAACCACGTGAATCAATCGAGAGGCTGCTCGAATTCTGCGATTTGCCCTGGGACGATGCCTGTCTGGACTTCGATAAAAACCAGCGATTTGTAGACACGCTAAGCTACGCACAGGTGCGACGACCGATGACGCAGGAGCCAGCAGCCCGCCACCTGAAATACGAAACAGAACTCGCGCCTCTCTCGGATGCACTGGCCGAAGAGATCGCCGCTTATGAGAAAGATATCTGACTAGCGTCCAAAGCGGTCTTCGATCATCGCAAAGGCGGCCCGCAGACCCTGTGCCTCTCCCCCGGACGGACGCCCGGGGCTGCTCCCCAGATTCCACGCCATGATATCAAAATGGGCCCACGGCACATCGTTATCGACAAATTCCTGCAGGAAGAGCGCTGCGGTAATCGCCCCGCCAAACGGGCCATCGCTGGTACTTGAAACATCGGCCACCTGGCTCTCGATCAGAGCGCGGTAAGGTTTGTGAAGGGGCAACCGCCAAACCGGGTCGGCTGTCATCGCCGCATGCTTTTCCAAATCGCTATACAGCTTGTCGTCATTGGCGAAGACCGCCGCAATGCCCGTGCCTACCGCTACCCGGGCGGCGCCCGTCAGTGTGGAAAAGTCGAGCAGCATATCGGGTTTCTCGGTGCTGGCCTCGGCCAGGCAATCTCCCATCACGAGCCGCCCCTCGGCATCCGTATTGCCATTCTCAACCGTGATGCCCTTGCGTGTCTTCAGGACATCCCAGGGCCGGTAGGCATTGCCTGCCACCGCGTTTTCCACCGCGCCAATCAAAACCCGCAAACGGACCGGCAGTTTGGCCGCCATAATCAGCTGGCCGAGTGCGAGCGCATGAGCCGCACCCCCCATATCCTTCTTCATCCGGAGCATCCCGGCAGCGGGTTTGAGATCCAGTCCACCGGTGTCAAAGCACACGCCTTTGCCCACCAGTGTCACGCGAGGGCCGCGCGTGCCCCAGCGCAGGTCGATCAACCGAGGATCATCATCCGAGGCCCGGCCTACCGTGTGAATCATCGGATAGTTGGCTTTCAGGAGGGCATCACCAGCCGTGACACGAACCTTGGCCTTGAACTTGCGCCCGACCTTACGGGCCTCATCGGCCAACTCGGACGGTCCGAGATCCTCAGCCGGAATATTGATGAGGTCGCGCACCAATGTTGTCGCTTCGAGCATATTCGAGACGCGCGCACGCTCTGCGTTGCTTGGCCAGACCAGATCAGGTCGCGTCACCCGAGCTTTGCGATAATGCGTGAACTCATAGGCCGAAAGACCCCAGCCCAGAGCCGCATCATTGGACGCAGATTTCGAAAGGCGCCCGGCAATTCGGTAGCTTCCATCGGGCAGTTGCGCCGCCAGCTGGCTCCAGGACCACATATCCGTGTCATCATCGGTGACAAACACCGCCATCTCGACACCGCCCTTGGTCGACGGCATCAATACGCTCGCACCGGCCTTCCCGGAAAAACCTGCTCCCTTGAGCCAGGACTGCTGCGCTTTCGAGAGGCTTTTACGCCAAGCCGCCACCCGGTCCGCTGAAAGAACAGTGATCGGGACGGTATCCTTGCGCGCACGGTCGATAAGGTTGTGGGCCACGGTCAAATCCTCGGGTTGGGAAAGTAAGTTCAAAACTCTTGCCCTGAACTCTGCCCGACCATCATCCAGCCCGCAACGTTTGCACGCACCCAATTCACTTCAAACTTGGGGCCGAACAAACTAGTCTGCCCCGTCAAACAAATGAGGACGAACATGGCTGTCAAAGACGACGACCTGATCGGGGCCTGGGCCCTGGAGGAAATGTACGCGGAAACCGAAGACGGCACACGCTCGCACCCCATGGGCCGCGATGCCAGCGGCATGATCATGTACACACCCGACCATCATATGTCGGCGATCGTGCATTTCGCGGATCGTTTTCTGCCCGCAGACCGCCCGAGTGACGAAGATCAGGCCGAAGCCTTTTCGAGCTATTTCAACTATGCGGGCACATGGTCGCTGGAAGGTAATGCAGTCACCCATGTTCTTGCTCACGCGCTCGACCCGAACATGGTTGGTATGTCTCTCACCCGGAACATTGAACATGACGGTGCGCGCATGGTCTTCACCGGACTCGGACCGGATGGCGTGACCAAGCAGGTCATCATCTGGAAACGCTCAAACCCGGGGGCGCCTGTTCCCAAACCCACATAAAACTTGTGATTGCCCGGCGATTGACCCTGCCCCACAGGGCCAATAGGTTCCCCCGGCATTCGCATTCCATGAACGAGACAATAGAGGTCGCCAATGATCGAATTTTACACATGGTTCACACCGAACGGACGCAAGGTCGCGATCCTGCTCGAAGAACTCGGAATTGAGTACAACACCCATTCGATCAATATCGGCAAGGACGATCAGTTCGATCCGGAGTTCCTGAAGATCTCGCCGAACAACAAGATCCCGGCCATCGTCGACACGGACAACAATAACTATCCATTGTTCGAAACCGGCGCGATCCTGCTTTACCTCGCCGAGAAGCACGGCAAGTTCCTCAACACCAAGGACCGCGATGCCTATTGGCGGACGATGGAATGGCTGATGTGGCAGATGGGCGGCTTCGGTCCGATCCTCGGCCAAGTCCATCACTTCACCAAGTACAATCCTGGCAAGTCCGACTATGCCCAGGAGCGTTACGAGACCGAGGCGCGTCGTCTCTATCGTGTGCTCAATGAGCGCCTGGAAGGCCGCGAGTTCATTGTTGATGACTACTCGATCGCCGATATGGCCTGCTGGCCCTGGGCGGCCCGCCACAACTGGCAGGAAATCGACCTGAACGACTATCCCAATGTGCGCCGCTGGTACATGACCATGCTCGACCGCCCGGCGGTCCAGCGCGCCTGGAACATTCCCGAGAACGATCAGCCGCTGCCGATCCCCGAGTAGTTCCCGCGAACCTTGCAAATTCCCAACCGGCGCCCCCTGTGGCGCCGGTTTTCGTTTGGAGTCCGTTTCACGACTTGCAGCGCCGGACGGTCCAACTATGGTAGGGGCCAAATCACCACCATCAGGATTTGTCCCCATGAAGTTCTATGATTGCGCCACCGCACCCAGCCCGCGTCTCGTGCGCATGTTCATCGCCGAAAAAGGCCTGAGCGAGCAGATCGAGACCGTCGAGGTCAATCTCCGGGAGAAAGAGCAGATGAGCGCAGGATTCCGGGCGATCAATCCGTTCTGCACGGTTCCGGTTCTCGAAGCCGATGACGGGACTCATTTCCTGACAACCCATGGCTGCTGGCGCTATCTGGAGGAAACCAAGCCCGATCCCGTCCTCCTCGGGCACAATGCGACGGAGAAGGCAAAAGTCGCTGACGCTGTCTGGCGCGCCGAGCAGGATGGTTTTTTCGCGGTCGGCGAAGCCCTGCGCAACACGGCAAAGGGTATGAAGGATCGCGCCCTGACCGGCCCCCACGACTACGCCCAGATCCCCGAACTTGGCGAACGCGGCAAGCAACGCATGGGGCATTTCTTTGAACTGCTCGACGAAACCCTCGCCGAGCAGCCGTTCTTTGCCGGAGATTATTTTTCCGCTGCCGATATCATGGCCTTTGTCTCGGTCGAATTTGCAGGCTGGCTGAAGCTCAACATTCCCGAGACAGCCACGAATGCCCAACGCTGGTATGACGCCGCGAAGGCACGCCCGAGCGCGCTGGTCTAGACCGCAAAGACAGCTTCAGGCACCCCGGACACGGTCTATGACGTTTTGCGCATCGACCGGAACGGCATCGCCACGCCAGGCGACATGCCCGTCGGGAAAGATCAGAACGAGTGCGGCTTCATAGCGGGCACGGACCGCATCTTCGGCAACATCAAGCAGGGTGACGGGAACCCCGGTCGCCGCTGCTGCCTGCAACAAGGCCGCAGCGTCCACCGCGAAATCGGTGCGCAGGAGTGTGAACCCATCGGCGAAACGGTCACACAGGGCCTCGCCGTTTTCGAGCCAGACATGCGGCGCGCGATGGCCCGGGCGGGCCGTCGGAACGTATTCATGTGCCGCATCGAGCACGGAGTCCGACCCGTCATCACATACCAGAGGTGACCCTGTGTAGCGCACACCGAGCGCGATCCCGGGAATGATGAACTCGCGGCGGCCGTGATCGGCCAGATGCGCGCCCAGACGCGCCCGCTCGGCCGCCCCGGCTGCGGTCTCCGCCTCGATCACCGGGTCCACATCGAAGGTCCCGATGGATTCGGCGAAGCCGCGCGCAAAGGCCAGATTGCGCGCGCCGGCTGGCCGCCGGTCGACTTCGTAGCTGGCCAGCAGGTTCGGCCCGCCCCAGCCCTGCACATCGGCCGCCAGCTTCCAGCCCAGATTGACCGCGTCGTCGAGGCCCGTATTCATGCCAAGCCCGCCGGTCGGGGTGAACAGATGGACGGCATCGCCGGTCAGCCAGACATGGTCACCGCCATAGGATTCAGCCAGCAGCGCGTGGCCAGCCGTCCAGGGCGTTCGGAGAATGATCTCCGCCTCGACCGGCCGGCCAGACGCAAGCCGCAGCAACTCGAAATCGTCGATATCATCCGGGTCGGTACCGTCCGGAATCCGGGTCAGCATCACATATTTGCTTGCACCATCCACCGAGATCAGCAGGGCCCGCACGTCATGGGCGAGCACCCAGTATTGCCAGGCGGTCTCGATGGTCAGCCAGTCCTGTCCGGACGCCACCTCGAACAGCGTTGCAAGCATCGCACCGCCCATCATCTGGCGGGTGACGCCACCTTCTCCGTCGTAGCGGATACCCAGCTGGCGTCGAACGGTACTGCGTCCCCCGTCTGCCCCCACCAGATGTCGGGCGGAGACCTGATAAGTGGTGTCGTCATCAAGACTGCGGATTTCTGCGACCACACCGTCACCGGTACGCTGGAAGGATTCCAGACGCTGCGAAAACCGGACATCAACGTCGGGCCGCGCCGTCGCGGCATCCCGCAAAATCGCCTCGAGATAGATCTGGCTGCAGCGATGGGGTGGCTCGGCGCAATCATAGGGCCCCAGCCCAGCCCGCGCCTCGGCAACCGCATCCGCGCTTGAAGGCATCGTCAGCCGTGCGATCTCACGGCCTGTCAGACGGGTCACGTAGCAGACATCGGTGGGATGGTCGGGGGGCAGCGCGGCGGCCCGCAAGCGCGGACCGATACCGTGTCGCCGGAAATGCTCCATGGAGCGGGCGCTGATCGCATTGGCCTTCGGGTTCAGGGATGTGTCCGCCCGGTCGTTGACCAGCACGGTCCGCACGCCGAAACGCGCCAGTTCCAGGGCCAGCAGAAGACCCACCGGCCCACCACCGGCAATCAGGACATCTGTTTCTTCCATAGGCAAACCTCTACCGATTCCGGGCCGAAAACACCATCGCGGCCTGCTCCGGGTCGCATGATCGCTCTTTCATCCTCGACACCGGTCGGGATAGAACTATCTGATGAAGACCGAACCGCGTGAGGAGACTCTGGCCATGGCCATGCCCGCCTATGACAACGAAGACCTTCCCTTTGTGAATGCAAGCGTGAACTATGTTGTTGATAACGGCATTCGCCCCGTGACCTATATCGCGGAGATGGGCGAATCCAACCGGCGCGACGAAACCCCGGATCACCGCACGGTCCCGATCTACAACGCCCGGCCCGTTGCCGACCGGCTGACCCTCGACCAGAACGGCTTTGCCTTCCTGCGTCAGGAAACCGGCGTCACCGATTTCCTCGACAGCGCCCAGATCGAAAGCATCTACAATCCCGAGGTCGAGAAGATCGTCGCGGCGGCCACCGGCGCATCCCGCGTGCTGGTCTTCGATCACACCCTGCGCGTGGCCGACGAAGCCACACGGACCAGCAAGAAGCTGCGCGAACCCGTCCGCGTCGTCCACAACGACTACACCGATCTGTCCGGCCCCCAGCGCGTGCGTGATCTTCTGCCCCATGACGAAGCCGAGGCGGCTCTCAAGAAACGCTATGTCTATGTGAATGTCTGGCGTTCGATCAGCGGCACGGTCGAGGAAGCACCGCTGGGCATTTGTGACGCGCAGTCGCTCGCCGAAGACGACATGATCCTCATGGACCTGAAATACAAAGACCGGGTCGGCGAAATCCATCGCACCCGGTACAACGCGGACCATCGCTGGGTCTATTTCCCGCAGATGACCCCCGACGAGGTCATCCTGCTGAAATGCTATGACACCGAGCGTGACGGGCGCGCCCGCTGGACCGCGCACACCGCCTTCGACGACCCGACAAGCCCGCCGAATGCCTCGCCCCGCCAGAGTATCGAGACCCGCACCATCGCCTTCTACGACGACTGACCGACCAGTTCTGTTTCCACAACGCCCGCAGCATCGGATCCGGCAAAACCTTTCAAACGCACCTGAAAGACAGCACCTTCATCTTCATTTCGGCAACTGATCGAACCACCCATTTCCAAGATAATTCCATAGCTGAGAGAAAGGCCCAGTCCGGTTCCCTTGCCAACTGGCTTCGAAGTAAAGAATGGATCGAAAATCCGGTCAAAGATGCTCTCGGGAACGCCGCCGCCATTGTCCTTCACCTCGATCACGAGCGCCTCGGGCAAGGTCTGATACTCGAGACTCACCCTGACCTCTCCTTCCAGGAGACGACCTTCGTCTTCCATCAAAATCTCCTTCCGCTTCTCAATCGCATCCCTGGCGTTCAACATCAGATTGATCAGCACCTGTTCAACAAGCTGTTGATGGCCAAAAACGGGAACCAAAGCGTCGTCGCGTTCTGAAACTTTGACTTCAATTCCGATATTCCGGAGTTGTGGGTCCGTTATACGGAGCGCGCCAGCAATAGCGTCACGGACATCAAAGACTTCAGGAAGGTCGCCCGGTCGCCGGCCAAAAATCCGCATATGATCGATGATCTTGGCGGCCCGATCGGTCTGAGAAACGACAACACCCAGTTTTTCCGCAATATAGGAATCCTCAATTTCGCCTTGTGCCGGCTCGGATATTTCCAGCAATGCGTTCTCAGCAGCCATACGGATCGTGTTGAGCGGCTGATTGATCTCATGCGCCATTCCGGTTGCCATTTCGCCCAATGTGATCAGGCGTGATGTCGATGCAAGGCGCTCTGCGCTTATCCTGCGGTCATGAATATCCGCAATCGATCCCGAAGCAATGCGTGTATCGCTGCCGGGATCGTCGGCAACGATGGCCAACTCGTCGATGATCCATCGCCACTCTCCACTCTTGGCCTTGATCCGATACTCAGCTGACTTTGAACCTGTTTCGCGAAACTGGGACAAGGCCTTCTCGACAACAGGTAGATCATCAGGGTGAACCGACGCCATCCACGAGTCACGATCCGTGAACATTACCGTATCGAACCATTTCATTCTGGGGCCCGGTTCACTGAAAAAGTCCAGTCGCCAGGATTTTCCCGCGACACTCTCCATCGAGTAGGTGATCAACCCGGACGAACGGATCAGATTCTGCAACTGCCGGCCCAGTCCGGAGATATCCTGTGCCTGATCGATGATCTTGTCATTCGCCACCCGTGCAATCTCGACGATCTCCTGAAACTCAATCACCGGGTAGTCGTCTGTTGAGATTGCGAGCCGTTCATCCAGATTCATACGCCTGAGGACCGAAGAGAGCGCATCAAAACCCCGGCCAATTCTGACAACAATAAAACTCGTAAGAGCCGCCAGAACGCAAAGCAAAGCAAAAGCCAGGGAAAGCGTAAGAGCCTGTTCAAAACGATAGGATGCGATCATCGGGCGGAACGAAATCGCAATTCTCGCTTCGAAAACTCCAGCTGGGGTCTGAAAACGCCGCGACTGGCCCAAAAACGATCCGGCGAAAGACTGCATGACCGAAGCCCCCGCCTGAAACGGGGTATAAAGTTCATACACCTGACCCCCGGACTGCCTTTTCGTACGGACAAACACCCTGTCGTCATCAAGAGATTGCGGAATGTCGCCGGCCAATCGCACCCCGTCAGCGGCAGATTTCAGATGGAAGGCTCCCACGCCAGATAGGCCATACCCTGACAGGAACTTTTCTGACCCAGGCATGTTCGCGACCACAAATCCCAACAACTCGCCGCGCGACGTCACCGGCAGGCAGAACTGAATTCCTAGGCCCATCGGCGCGGCCTGAACAACCGCTTTTGCATGTTCGAGCCGGGATACGGTTTGAAGAACCCCGATCGACGCCGGAGACAAGGCTATCGGTAAATTTTCGATTGCTCCTTTAGTGGCCACACGGCCGCCCTCAAGGTCATAAACGCCGATGTCCACGCTGTCCGTCTCCCGCGCATCCTCCAAATGCGTTAAGGGCGTTTCCTGTCCCAAAACAAAGGTTTGGCTGATGTAGAGTCCTTCCTTCCCGACAATAGTCAGCTCACGGATCTCACGCTCGACCCATTCCCGGGCTGACCATTCGATTTCGTCCAGGCGGTGATCCACCAAGTTTGCCACCTGCCTGTAGACATCGTCTCCACGCCGCTGATTAACCAGATACACGAAGGCAACGACCGGAATCAGGCCGATGAGGACAAACCGGTCGATGAGCACGCGGGAAAGGGAATCCTGAATCCTGATACCGAACGCCCTGGTGATCATGTAGACGAGCAGACTTGCAACCGATGCAACCGTGACTCCGTTGACGGCCTGCTTGACCGCAACCAGCCAGACCGATTCGATACTCATTCCGATGAACATGCCATAGAACAGAAAGACCAGCGGGATTCCGATCAGCCCCCAGAAAATGACGTCCCAAATCACGAGGGAGCGAGAATCCCCATTGCGCCAGGCCAGGAATGCACCCTCGGCGAGGAATATAACAATCGCCCAGGGATGCCCCCAAAGTTGGAGTGTCGCCAAGGCGAGGACACCCATTGCCACCACCGCGCTGACAGGCCCGATGAAACGCAGCGCAAGAAAGAATGCGACCCCACCGAGGAGAAAATGCAGCCCGAAGCCGAGATTCAAAGCAACGAGATTGATCGAATACCCTGCCACGCCAAAAAGCAGGCCCAGACCAACGGGGCGCGTTCCCATCCAATCGAAACGTTTAACGGACATTTCTTCCGCCCGCGGTTTCACACCGGACTCCGACCGGCTGTCGGGACGTCCGGATCAACCCTCGAAAGATGATACCGGACAAGACGTTCAAGCGCGTAAGGATCAAAAGGCTTGGACAGAAAACCGACAACGCCATAAGCCGTTGCGATATCGGCTTCGACCTGACCCGCATGGCCGGTCATCAGAATGTAGGCGGGGCTTGTCCGGTTTGCCGCCGTCATATGCTCATTGACCTTGTCGATCAGGGCAAACCCGGTCAGCCCGGGCATCTTTATATCCGAGACGAGAACGCGAATTTCCGGGCAGGCCGGGAGCAGATCAAGAGCCTCAGCCGCCGAGTAGGCAGCGCGCGACGACAGGCCGCGGCGCACCAGAAATTCACAAAGTTGATCCGCACAATCGTGTTCGTCGTCGACAAGCAGAACCTTGGCATCGCATGCATCCATCACAACCATCTCCCGCGTCGCTTCATCGGCTGGCACTGTCACGCAACAAGGCTGCCTCGATAAAATGCGCCACATGCTTCATGGCGAGCGGCTTCTCGATGACAGCGAAAGCACCTTCATGATTCCGGTTGGCACGTACGATAGCCTCGCTGTCGCCCGACATCAGGATCAGGGCGAGTTTGTGGTCCAGATGACGGACGATTTCCGCCACACGTATGCCATCCCATCCGGGCATGTTCACATCGATCAGGGCCACGGCAGGGCGGTGCTTTTCTATGGCCGCGATGGCCGATTCCCCGTCAAACGCGGGAACGACGTCAATACCGCGACGCTCGAGAAATTCGGCAATTTCGAAAACCTGATTGGAATCATCATCCGCAACCACGACAGGATTGTCTTTTCCGGAACCAAATTCCGAATCAAAGGCGACTACATTCATCGTTCTTTCTTTTTCTTCTGTTTTAGGGAAGGGCCCGATGTAGATGTCGGCGGCGGTCCGGAAACCAGCCTCTGCATCAAGGCAAAGAAACTTGTTCGTGCCGATGGGGTCATCGAGACATAGATTCTGCGACGGTCTTGGACATCTTGCTCCCGCAGAAAAATGCCCCGATCCGCAAGATCGTTGATTCGCCGGAAGGCCGTTGCATAGGAAACGTTTGTTGCCGCGCAGAGATTGGTCATTGTCGTGCGACGGCCTTCCTGATCGGCGATTGCCAGATCGAGAAGAAAATCCCAGACCGGGTCGCAGAAAAGTTCGGGGTCGAAGAACCTTCCCCTGTCCTGACGGAACTGGACGATCCTCTTCAGGAACTCCGCATTCAGCTCCTGAGAAAGATGGGCCAGCAAACCAGCCTGCGATCGCGCTTCTGGCCGCTGAGAATCTGTCTGACGAAATTCGTTCTCGTCAAAAATACCGGACACAATTTCAGGAAAGGATTCCATAACATCGCGCAATACAGCTTGCTGTTTGCGCTCCTCTGTCCATCGTGACGCCGCCCGCGAAACGGCGGTCGAAAATGCCGCAAGGCTGAGAGGCTTTTTCAGGAAATCCGAAACGGACAGCCGCATGGCAAGGATTGCCCGTTCGAGGCTCGGGTCGCCGGTCACAACAATGGTTTCCGGACGGGTCTCGAAGCCTCCCGTATGCATCTTTTCGATCATGGAAAGCCCGTCAAGCCCGGGCATGTTTATGTCGGTGACCACCACCCCGACCTTCGGCAGCTCAGGCAACCGCTTCAGGGCATCTTCCGCACCTGTGGCAAGATGATAGTAGAACCCGAGCCGCTCTACGGCATCGATGAGCTCACGGAGCCCCGATGTCTCGTCGTCAATGACAAGAATATCGGGCTTTTCATCCTGTGAATGCCAAAGGGACATTTGCGCGGCTCAAATTTAATTTACTACTAAAGTCGTATAGCTTCACCCGACTATGTTATCCGCGTTATTTGTTGTAAACATTTGTAACCAAACGCAACATTGTCTCACAATTAGCGCTAATTCGCCTTCCATGGCCAAGACATCGACGGGAATCATGTCTGTGATGCGGTGTGGATCCATCTCGACGAGCCGCTGATCGAATATACCGGCCTGAGATCCGCGCGCGTCTCCAGTGGAAGGGGTTCGGCGTTCAGGCTGTCGAGCACATACCATTCTGCCTTCCGCTGAACTGCCGCCACGGCATGTGTGCCCGGACGCCCGGGTCGTCGGGCAAGGATAATGCGAAGACGGTCCTCCGGTGAGCCGGAATGCAGCAAGGCCAGATATTTGGTGATCGCGAAATCCTCGCAATCTCCGCCCCGGTGCAGAAACTCGCGCGGCGTCGCCCAATGATCGGTCACGGCGTAGTTGGACATGTCATCACGGTAAGGAACCGCATTCACGGCCTTGTTGACGGAAAAGATTCTGTCATCGGCAGGCAGCTGCCCAAGCGCGTCCAGCAACGCGCACCATTTTCGGTCCCCGGGATGCGAGGCCCCGGCCTGGGCATGGTGCCGGGCCAGCATTACGGTCCATTTCCGGGATGGCTTGACCGGCGCCCCTGACAGCACTGCCGTGGTCCGGCCCGAAACGTCCCGCGGAGCACACAGGCTGCCGAGGGCTGCCAAACCAAGCGCAAGAAACCGGCGACGACTTCCGTTTGGTGCCTTGTATGTAGCCTGCTGGTCCATCGAACAGGCAACAACACCAAGAAGCGTTCTTGCGCTATCGAAACAGAATCCAGTCTGAATTATTTGTTAAGAATAGTATTTACGTTCGATTACATTGAAAACTGATGTACCTGAAATCAGGTGGATTGTTTGGTCGAGTTCAGTTTTGGCGGCAGGGCATTTTTTAACATCTGCACGGATGGCTTCCAGCCTGTCGGCCCGATGCAGGACAAAGTTCCGGAACTTGAGAATCCGTAAATCGACACCGTCACGGAAACCGATGGTCTAACTCAATCAAAGTCGCAATGATTATACCCGGCAGGCTGCATCCGCTCGACGAAGGCCATGGCCCGCACGACGGCGGCCTCATCGAGATAGCGACCGACCACCTGCATGCCGACCGGCATGCCATCGGGCGACAGCCCGGCGCAGACCGCGCCGGCCGGCTGGCCGGTCAGATTGAACGGATAGGTATAGTAGACCCAGGATACGAGGTTCCGGTCGGCATGGCTGTCGGGCACATTCTTGCCCACATCGAGCGAGGAGACCGGCAGGACCGGCGAGAGCAATACGTCATGGTCCCCGAACAGGGCCGTCATGCGGTCGCGCAGGGCATAACGGGTGAACACCTTGGTGTAATAGTCCTGCATTTCCTGGCCGAGCGCAGGCTCGAGAATATCGGCCACCGCCGGGTCGAGCAGCTCGCGCTGGTTCTCCAGAAAGTCCCGCAGCTTGATGCCGACCCCGGCATAGAATTCGGCCGTCCAGAGATCGGCGGGATCGGCCTCGAAGACATCGTCGATCCGGGTAACGACGGCCCCGGCATCCTCGAACTGCCGCACAGCGGCCTCGACCACGGTGACCACGTCATCATCCGGGCGGGCATAGCCGAGCGTCGGGCTCCAGGCCACGCGCATGCCCCGGACAGACTGATCGCAGGCCCCCAGGACGTCGGGCACCGGTCCGGCAATACTGAAGGGATCGCGGGCGTCATAGCCGGCAATGGCGGAGAACAGCAGCGCGGCATCGCGCACGGAACGCGCCAGCGGCCCGACATGGGCCAGCGTCGGCGTCGCGGAGGTCGGCCAGACCGGCACCCGGGCAAAACTGCCCTTGATCCCGGCCAACCCGGTAAAGGCGCTCGGGATTCGCACCGAGCCCCCGCCATCGGTCCCCAACGCAAACGGCGTCACACCAGCCGCAACAGAAGCCGCCGCGCCCGCGCTTGACCCACCGGGTGTCTTGTCCGTGTTCCACGGATTACGCGTGATCCCCGTGAGCGGAGAGTCCCCAACAGGCTTGCAGCCAAATTCGCTCGTGGTCGTTTTGCCAATCACGATGCCGCCGGCTGCCCGCGCCCGCTCCACCGCCGGTGCATCTTCGGTCGCGATATTTTCCGCCATGGTTTTCGAACCCAACGCGAAGCGGACATCTCCCACCGCGATGAGGTCTTTCACCGAAAGCGGTATTCCATGCAGCGCGCCGAGCGTGCCACCCTTCATCACAGCATCTTCCGCGCTCTGGGCGGCCGCCAGCGCAGACTCCGGCATCAGCTCGAAGAACGCATTCAGGCGTGGCTCGGTTTCCCCCGCGCGCTCGAGCGCGCGTTGGGTCAGGGCGACCGGCGAGATGTCCTTGCGCCCGACACGCAGGCGCATCTCGGATGCGCTCATGTAATCAAATTCATGCGCCATCGGTTCTGCGCTCAATCGTCAATCATGGCGAAGGCACGGATCGGCGAGCCGGAGCCGCCCTTGAAGCGTAACGGCACACCGAAAAACTCAAACTCCCCAAGGCCAATCAGGTCCTCGAGATTGACCAGCCACTCCATGTGACTGATCCCGAGTTCACGACAAATGCGGTGCTGGGCGAACAAACTGTCCGAGGGCTTGTCCGTCGAAGGGCCCTCGACGCCGTGCAAGCGCGACCCCCGGTCATACATCCACTGAGTGGCGGCCACCGTTATACCCGGGTTCGAAAGCACCACCTCCCGGTTCGGATAATGGCGTTTGTGAAGGCCCGAGCAGAGCAGGATGATATGGCCATCAACCTTCACCCCGGAATCCGCTTCGGCCTTCTCCATATCTGCGACATCAATATCGCCGAGGTCGGGAATATGGCGCATGTCAAAGCACACAGCCTTGCCGAAGAAACGATCCAGCGGCATCTCATCAATCGATGCACCATTGGGATCAAAGTGACGCAACGCATCCACATGGGTGCCCACATGATCGAGCGTGCTGATGAAATTGGTCTGAAAGGTGATCGGATCATCCGGCGTGCCGAGCTTGAGCGCCTTTGTGTTTTCGTGGGTCATGGCCTGCAGATAAACCGGGCTCTGAAAGAGCTTGTGCGAGGGCATATTGTCTTCGATTTCAAGACTCAGATCGATAATGCGGCGTGCCATGTAAACTCTCCCAAATGTTGCAGGTGTGAACGCTAACATTTTTCGTTTCGCAAAATCGAGTTGTGTAAACCGACGATTGGCCTGCAGGCGGAATCAATCCTATGCTCAGGTCAACGCACGGAGGTCCCCATGGAGACAATTGAAGTTTCACAAGCCGAAATGGCGCCACGTATTGCGCGTTTCTCGGATCAGGAATCCCAATCTGCCCACTACGCAGAGGCGCTTGGAATCCCGCGCGAAGCCTACGAGATCATGGCCGCCGAAACGCTTTACCTCATGATGGCACCGGACTCACAGGGCGGCCCCATGGCCCAGCAACCCGCAATCGTCGGTGACCCCGGGGTCAGCATGATCATCGCGCGCTGCCCACCCGGCGACAAACCTCTGCTGCACGCGCACCACTACACCGTCGAAAGCTTTATGTGCCTGACGGGGCGCTTCCGCATCCGTTGGGGGAGCAAAGCAGATCAGCATATCGATCTTGAGCCGCATGATATGATTGCCGTCCCACCCGGTGTGGACCGGCAGTTCGAGAACATCACCGATGAAGAGGCCCTGCTGCTTGTGATCATCACGGGCAAGGGCGATGACGACTTCGCCGATATTTCCATGCCCCCTGCGGAGACCGATTTCATGCGCGGCCGTTTTGGCCAATCCGTCATCGATGGCTACAATAAAACCGGCGTTGCCTTCAGAAACTCGGATGGTTCCATCGACGGACCCGACGTGCCCAAACCGATCGAGGTCAGCAGCGAAGACATGTCGGCCCGCATCGCGCGAACCGACGACCTGCAACCCCTCTCAGCCACGTCGGGCGATTCCATCGGTGTCCCGCGAGAAGTCCGCGAGCTGGTGGCGGCAAAGAACCTGTTTCTGCTGATGTCACCTGAAGATCAGGGCGGCCCGATGGCGCACCACGCCGCGATTGCCGGGCCCGACAACATCAGCGTTCTGGTCGCCGAATGCCCGCCTGGCGACAAGCCACTGCTGCACGCCCACCACCATACGGTCGAAAACTTCATGTGCCTCACCGGCTCCTTCCGCATTCGCTGGGGCAAGGGCGGCAGCGAGCATATCGATCTGCAACCGTTCGACATGATCTCCGTACCACCCGGCGTGGACCGCCAGTTCGAGAATATCTCGGATGATGATGCGCGCCTGCTCGTCGTTATCACCGGCACATCGCGCGACGATTACAACGACATTTCAATGCCCCCCGAAGTCACGACGTTGATCCGATCACGGTTCGGGCAGGACGTGATCGACGCCTACGGACAGCGCGGAGTGACTTTTCGTGAAGAATAGGGTGGCTCGGTCGGGTATTACGTATAACTTCGACCGCACTCACCAGATCGATGAAAGTCTGAGCAGATAACAATGGAAGACGCGAACATCCTTCTCGAGAAAAGCCAGAAATGGCTCGAGATGGCCTGGAAAACAATCGCCGACCATGCGACCGACCCGACCCTTTACAGTCAGGGTGCGATCACTGTTGCCGCGCTCTTCATTGGCTGGGTTCTCGCGACCTATGTCATCAGCCGTATTAAGATTTTTCGGGAAGAACCAACGACCGGCTCCTTGCTGGATATGCGTAAAAAGATCCACAGCATGCAGGTTTTGCTGCTGCCGATCGCCTGCGCCATTGCGCTTGGTTTTGCGACCCCGATCACCAAGAGCCTGCTGGGTGAGGCCTGGCTGGTACGCGGAGCACAGGGCATCGCGTTTGTGATTTTGGCCTACAACATTGCGAACCACTTTCTGAGCAGTGTCGCCATGATCCGAATCCTGAAATGGATCGGTGTCCCGATTGCGATCCTGTTCATGATCGGCTTGCTGGATGACGTTGTGGCGCATCTCGATGGCGTGGCCATCGAAGTCGGCAATATTCGGGTCACGCTTTACGCGATCATGCGCACTCTCGTGTTCGGCATTGTTCTGCTTTGGCTGGCGCGGGTCTCCAACGTGACCGGTCAGCGGGTTATCCGCAATCAGGGTTCTCTCGACTCCGGCACCCGAGAAGTCATCGCAAAACTGTTCGAGATTGCCGTCTTTGTGGTGATCTTCCTGCTGCTTCTCAACGTGATGGGTATCGACCTTACAGCGCTGGCGGTCTTTGGCGGTGCGCTCGGCGTCGGCCTTGGTTTCGGACTGCAGCAGATCGCGTCCAACTTCATCTCGGGCATCATCATCCTGCTCGACCGGACAATCACCATAGGCGACTTCATCGAATTGGAAGACGGGCGAACCGGCACCCTGCGCGAACTGACCATGCGTTCGGCAACGCTCGAAACCTTCGATGGCAAGGACATCATGGTGCCCAACGAGCGGTTCATCACCACCGCATTTACAAACTGGACCCACAACAACCAGAAGCAGCGTTACTCCCTGCATCTCGAAGTCGCCTACAAAACCGATCTGGAGCCAATGTTCGAGCGGATCCGGGACGTCTGCGCGTCCCACCCAAGCGTCTTGAGCGGCGAGCAATATCCCATCGAGGAACGACCCGATGCGGAAATTGAAGGCTTTGCCGATTCCGGGATCAAGATCCTTGTCGAATTCTGGATGGAAGGCATCGACGACGGCAAAAACCGTGTTGGTGGCGATCTCTATCTGATGATCTGGATGGCGCTGAAGGAAATGGGCGTCGAGATTCCGTTCCCGCAACGTGAGGTCAAGGTTGTCGGCGGCGAAATGCCCCGCGCCGGAGACTGATCCCCGGCGCGCGTGCATTCCGATCTAGTGATGGAAACCCGACGCCTCTTCCTGAGTCAGTGATGTGTGAACAGGATGCGCTTCGAAGTATTCCAGCGCACTGCGCATGTCCTCAACCAACAAATCACCAAGGTCCTGGCTGACGCCGTGACGCACCAAAATCCGCTGGATCGCCTGGTCCTGACAATTGGGGGGCAGCGTATAAGCCGGCACCTGCCAGCCTCGACTGCTCAGACGATCGGCAAAATCATAGAGACTGAAGCCCGGATCGACGCCGTCTTTCATCTTCCAGCACAGAGCGGGAATGCCCGCATTCGCATCACCGCTATAGATCACCTCGAACGGTCCCAGTTTTGCCACCTCGGCAGCGATGAACTGGGCCGTGTCATAACAAGCAGTATGTATCTTCTTGTAACCCTCATGGCCCAGACGCAGGAAGTTGTAATACTGGGCCACAACCTGTCCGCCCGGCCGTGAAAAGTTCAGGGCGATGTCGCGCATATTCCCGCCGAGATAATTGACCCAGAAGATCATCTCTTCGGGCAAATCAGCCTCCTCACGCCACAGCACCCAGCCAACGCCCAATGGCGCCAGCCCGAATTTATGACCTGACGCATTGATCGAGCGCACCCGGGGCAGGCGGAAATCCCATTCAATTTCAGGCGCGCAGAACGGTGCCAGGAACGCGCCGCTCGCACCATCCACATGAATGGGAATATCCAGACCGGTCTGTCTCTCGAAGCCGTCGAGCACATCCGAGACCGCACGCACAGGCTCATAGGCGCCGGTAAAGGTGACGCCAAGGGTCGGCACCACACCAATGGTGTTCTAATCGCAGCGCGAGAGAACCTCTTCGGGTATCATGCCGTACCGCCCTTCCTCCATGGGAATTTCACGCAGTTCGATGTCCCAGTACCGGGCGAATTTATGCCAGCAAATCTGGACCGGCCCGGTGATCAGGTTGGGCTTGTCAAAAGGCTTGCCGGCCGCCTTTTGCCGTGCTTCCCAGCGCCGTTTCATCGCCATCCCACGAAGCATGGCAGCCTCACTCGAGCCGGTCGTGGAACAGCCGATCGCATTCTCGGCCTCCGGCGAGTTCCACAAGTCACCCAGCATATGAACGCAGCGCGCCTCGATCTCAGCCGTCTGGGGATACTCATCCTTATCGACGATGTTCTTGTCGATACATTCGTCCATCAGCTTGTGGATTTCGGGCTCTTCCCAGGTCTGACAGAAGGTCGCGAGGTTCTGTCGGGCATTCCCGTCGAGCATCAACTCGTCATGCACCAGCGTATAGGCGTGCCGCGGGTCCTGCTCCGTCGTCGGAAACTTGTATTTGGGCACCCGCACAGACAAATCCGAGGATGCATAGACTTCGTCGTTAATCTTGTGTCGGATCGTATTCTTGTCGTGCAGGGCCATGGTGGTGCCTTTCGCGGCAGATGGTTCAAACGGACAGGATGCCGCGAGCCTATCAAAGGCCCACAACAAATGACCAGCCACGCTCAACCCGTGACTTTTAAAACCACTCCTGTCATCTTCCCCGCCTTTAGCGCTGGACAGATTGGCGGAGGCTCTCCGTGAAGTTCTTAAAACTGGTATGGCAAGCAGCTGGCGTTCGACGCCTCAAGCTCGCGATTGCGCTGATGGGCAGCACCTTCGGCATGATCGGTGTGCTTGTTGTTGTCAGTCAGGTTCTCGACCCTGAAGGTCATGGCGGGGATTCAAAAGTCCCCGATCTGTTTGGCCTTTTCCTGTTCGTGACGGCGGCGTTCTCGGTCATTCTCGGCAACGCGATAGGGCAGCGCCTGTCCGTGGCCATCGTCGAGGATTTGCTCGACCGCATCCGACGAGACTACGCAGACCTGGTCCGTCGCTCTGACTACGGTCGCTTCGAGGCCTTTGGCGGCACCCGCGTCTATGACACCCTGACGCGCAACTCCCAGACCCTGACGGAAGCCGCGATCATGTCGATCCACGGGGTGGCCGCCTTTGGCGCTCTGGCTTTGGGTGGGCTTTACACGCTGATCATCTCTCCGCTGGTCTTTGCGGTCATCATCGGCGTTATCATCGTCAGCACATTCTTCTTCCGGCTCACCCAGCGGCAGAGCCATTTGGCACTGACCCAGACCAGCGAACGCCAGACCGCATTTTTCTCACTGTTCCGGCATCTGATTGACGGCTTCAAGGAAGTCAAACTTCACAATCCGCGCGGCGAGTCCATCGAGCACGAGCATCTCGATCCCGCGTCAGCCGAGTTGCGGGATTCACAAATCTTTGCCGCTGTACAAATCAACCGCGGCGTCAGTGTCTCCTATTTCTTCTTCTACCTGATGCTGGCAACGATCGCCTTCGTACTGCCACCCTTCGTGGGCGAACACGGCATTATTGTTCAGTCACTCTACGTTGCGATTTTCATGCTCTCGGTGGTGGAAATCATCCTCAAAGCCGTTCCCATCATCACCCGTGCGAGCTTCGCCATCGACGAGCTCAATGCTGTCGAGCAATCCCTGCGCGAAGTCGTGAGCAACGAGCGTGCGCCCACCTCCGGGGTCGAGTTCGAGCGGATCGAAGCCCAGGACCTGATGTACAGCTATTTTGATCCCGACGGTGCGCGCAGCTTCACGATGGGCCCAACCGGACTGGACCTCAATCGCGGCGAGGTCTTGTTCATTGTTGGCGGGAACGGGAGTGGAAAGTCCACCCTGATGAAGGCCTTCACCCGCCTTTATGAGCCCGAATCCGGCATGATTCTCTGGGACGGCAACCCTGTCGATTCAAACAATGTGACGGACTATCGAACCTTGTTCTCATCCGTGTTCAGTGATTTCCACCTGTTTGACCGGCTCTATGGCCTGCCCGAAATCGAGGAAAAGACCGTCAACGACCTGCTCGATGATCTGGGCATCGCCCACAAGACCCAGTATCGCGACGGGGTATTCACCAACACAAATCTGTCCACCGGCCAGCGAAAACGCCTCGCACTCGCTGTTGCCCTGCTTGAAAATCGACCAATTTTGTTGCTCGATGAACTGGGCGCTGATCAGGACCCCGAGTTCCGGAAAAGATTCTACAATGAACTCATTCCGAGCTGGAAAAAGGAAGGCCGAACCTTGGTGATCGTAAGTCATGAGGACCAGTATTTTCACGTCGCAGATCGCACCATCGTTCTTTCGGACGGGCAGGCCGCGGTCAAACGACAGAACGGGGAGACAACCTGATGACGGCACAAACGCAGTCCAACGTGCCTCTGCTGGGGCCACTCGAGAAGGTGATCGCCACGACAGTCGCTGTTGCGATCATCATCGGGATCATCCTGCTCCTGCTGTGGCGCTTTGTGTTTCTGACAATCCCGGCAGGACATGTCGGTGTTCTCTTCAGCCTGCTCGGCGGTGGTACGGTCAAGGAATGGGTGATGCAGGAAGGCATCGCCATGAAGTGGCCGTGGAACCGCGTTTTTCTGTTTGAAGTCCGCACTCAGCGCATTCCCGTCGAGGTTAATGCACTGTCGGCCGAAGGCATGACCGTCACCGTTGAAGGGGCCGTATTTTTCCGCCCG
>ERZ807291.599-NODE-599-length-60887-cov-31.605126_pt1 | contig 60887 bp, 52 predicted proteins | sample MGYA00521257_ERZ807291 | MGnify/ENA primary metagenome ERZ807291 (study PRJEB31413, sample SAMN03169783) | marine metagenome | biome: Marine; feature: Water; material: Subsurface seawater | place: North Sea | collected 2011-04-28 | depth 1 m m ... | reverse complement strand
GATTGTTCGGCTTTTTTTGTGTCTGTAAATTTAACGATTTCTCCCCAGTTTGTCCGGAAGCGCCAATTGGTATTTTCCCGGAAATCATTGTGGGGGATATCTTTTGATTGGGGATGAAAGCTCTCAGGATAAAGATATTCCTTTCCCGATGAGTCCAGTAAACCAGCCTTCCGAATTTCTTTGCGTGATTTAGTGCACGGATAAATGAATCCAAGGTCATATAATTTTCGCAGGGCTTTCCGATAATAATCTGAGCGTTTGCTTTGCTCATAAGGATAAAATTGGCCTCCTCGATCTGGGCCCTCATCCCAATCAAGGCCCATCCCTTTCATATCCTCGATACAAGCATCAGCAAATTCCGAGGTGCAACGGGCGGGGTCAAGGTCATCCATTCTGAAAATCAATTGCCCGTTGCTCGCCCGGGCACGCTCCCATGCGGTTCGGAAGGTACGGACATGACCGGCATGCAAAAAACCGGATGGAGTTGGGGCAAGCCTTCCCCGGTAAGTTTGCTTCGGATTCTCCTCGCTCATTCTTTAAAAGTAAGCTTTAAAGCATTCCAGAAACATTAAGAAGAAGAAAGAAGAAGAGACCATCCACCCACACTTAGAAATATGAAGTTTAGTGACCTGGGATTAAGCCCTAAAATTTTGCAAGCTATCGAAGAGCTTGGATACGAGACCCCAACCCCGATTCAGGAAAATGCAATCCCGCCAATACTCGAAGGTCGAGACTTGGTGGGGTCTGCCCAGACAGGAACCGGGAAAACCGCCGCCTTTGCCTTGCCCGCTTTGCACCGACTTGGAGAACATGGAGGTTGCAGGGCTCTCGCTCTTGCCCCAACCCGGGAACTGGCGATTCAAATTGAAGAGAATTTTATTAAATACGGAAAATTTCTCGATCTTCGAATGGCCTTGCTCTACGGCGGGGTGAAATATGGAAAACAATTAGAGCAATTAAGCAATGAGCCAGATGTGGTGGTGGCCACTCCAGGGCGATTACTGGATCATTTAAGCCAGGGAAATGTAAGCCTGAAAAACATTGAAATCTTGATCCTGGACGAAGTGGACCGGATGCTGGACATGGGATTTATTGAGGATGTTACCAAAATTATCCAGAAAACTCCGCGTTCCAGGCAAACCCTACTTTTCTCTGCCACGATCCCAGATTCCGTAAGGCGGCTTTCCTCCTGGGCATTAAATAACCCAGCCGAAGCAAAGATCGATATCAAGATTTCTGCCGCGGATACGGTAAGTCATGCCCTGTATCCTGTACCGGCCATCCAGAAGTTTGATTTGCTCATCGCATTGCTTGAGAAGGTAAATTTCGACAACTTAATCATCTTCTTTCAGACCCGCAGGGGAACAGATAAAATCAGCCATTGGCTGACTGAGCATGGACAAACCGTCCGCGTGCTCCACTCAGATTTAAAGCAACGGGACAGAATGAGTGCCCTGGAAGAATTTAAACAGGGGAAGGTTAAAATTTTGTGTGCGACCGATGTGGCATCCAGGGGACTGGATATTACCAATGTCACCCATGTGATTAATTATGATGTCCCTCAGCACTCCGAAGATTATGTGCACAGAATTGGCCGTACTGGGCGTGCCCGTACCGAAGGAGAAGCTTTCACCCTTTGCAAGCCAGAAGAATTATCGCTCGTGGATTCGATTGAGAAATTATTGGGCAATCCCTTACCGAGAAAAATAGTGGAAGACTTTCCCTACCGAAGTGAACCGAGTACCCTTACTCAAACTGTGCCGGTTGTTTCCCGTAAGAGAAACCGTGGATTTGGCGGGCAGTTAACTTTTGGAGGCAGGCGTAAGCGTTAACGAACCTGGATAACCGGAGTAACCGGACGGACTAACCGTGCTGCCTTTCCTAATGGTTTCCCCACCACATCTGCCGTTACCCCCGCAACTGCTTTAATTGGAGTAACCACTGCTTTGGTAGCTAAGTTTATTGGCTTGGTGATCATACTAGCACACCCACAGAGGCATAAAACGCAAAGAATTAACAAAGTTTCAGTCAAAACAGCCTTGATCATGCATCTGACAAGCATTAATCAGCTAGCCTTCGCAATCAAAAATCACTTTTTTTAACGAATTTTACCAGACCAAGCAGCAAATTTGATCGTACCCTATGACTGAATCATCTCCCCTTATTTATCTGCTCCCGTTTATTGCCGCATTGATTGGATGGGCAACTAATTATTTGGCGATCAAGATGCTGTTTCATCCGCACGAACCCAAAAAAATTATTGGCTTAACCTTTCACGGTGTTTTTCCCAAAAGGCAGGCACAAATTGCAGAAAAACTTGGAGAACTTGTGGCCAATGAACTTTTTTCGATCAAAGATGTGGCCAAGAAGATTGAAGATCTGTCAACTCAACCGGAAGCCCTTGAGGAAGTTGGCAAAAGGATAGAAAAAACCATACGGGGCAAGTTAATGGCCGCCTTCCCCATGCTTTCTATGTTTCTTAGCGATGAAATGATCGAAAAAGTAACTACTCTTTTTAAGGGGGAATTGGAGGACTTCTTGCGGGTATCTGCAGAAGGTCTTTCCTCGAAGTTGGAAGAATCGGTTGATGTGCAAGCCTTGGTTAGAGAAAAGGTGCAGGCATTTTCATCCAACAAGGTTGAAGAATTGCTGCTTGGATTTATGGAACAAGAATTCCGCTTTATTGAAAAAATTGGAGCGGTTTTGGGTTTCATAATTGGTTGCATACAGCTCGTTCTGGTAACGGGACTTTAAAAACTTTTATTCTTTGTGGATTGCCAAGAGGGTGGACACTTAGCAAAAACAAATTCTAATGACTGACTTGCCTGGTACTGTTGCTCAAGTTTGGGAAAACGCTCATCAATTTTGGACAACTCCATCTGTCCGCATCCAGGCCCTAGTTATTGGACTGTCTATCTTACTCGCCTGGGTATTGAGCAACCGGGCAAAGCCCCAAATTCTTAAATTTACCCGGGACCCCACCCGTCCGGTCTGGATCGAGCGATCCGTTCGCCTCTTTGTTCCCTTACTCCTTCCGCTACTCTTACTTCTTTTATCTTTGCTTGGGCGCGGTCTGTTGGACCGATTCGATCTTGCATCCACCGATCTGCTTAACCCTTTTGTAAACGCAACCACGGCCTGGCTGATCTATCGATTAGTTTCCGGACTTACCCACAATAGGTTTTGGCTTAGACTGGCGGCAGTTTTGGCATTTGGAATGGCCGCTCTGCAAAGCTTTGGTTTGCTCGAGCCGACTTTTGACTTTCTTGAATCTGCCTCTTTTGCGGTAGGAAAGAGCACGCTCTCAGTACTCGATTTAGTAAACGGTATTTTTATTTTACTTTTTCTTCTCTGGATGAGCTCCTTGTTGGGGAGTGCGGGGGAGACAAAAATCCGGCAACTCCCCAACCTGCCCCCCTCCCTCCAGGTGCTTCTGGCAAAGGTGGTTCGGGTATTGCTAATTTTCCTTAGTTTCTTGGTGGCTATGTCAACCATTGGACTTGATTTATCCTCTTTCGCCCTTCTCGGTGGTGCAATTGGTGTTGGTATTGGATTTGGTCTGCAAAAAGTTGTTTCCAATTTGGTCAGTGGCTTAATCCTGCTCTTGGACCGTTCTATCAAGCCTGGTGATGTGATCGAAATTGATAACACATATGGATGGATAAATTCCCTCCGTGCCCGCTATGCATCTATTATCACCAGGGATGGTAAGGAGCATTTAATCCCCAATGAGGATTTAATCACTAACCGTGTGGTCAACTGGTCGTTTAGTGATAAAAATATCCGGGTCCGTGTTCCAGTTGGAATTTCTTATGATTCCGACCCCAGATTGGCGATGGAATTGTGCGTAGATGCCGCCCGTTCCTCCGGACGTGTGCTCAACGACCCGGAACCCCGTTGCCTATTAATTGGGTTTGGCGATAACTCGGTGAATCTTGAGCTTCGGTTTTGGATCAATGATCCATCCAACGGCGTGGGCAATGCAAGAAGTGAAGTATTGCTCAGTATTTGGGACAGATTCAAAGAATCAGGAATTTCGATCCCCTTTCCGCAACGAGACCTCCATTTGCGCACTTGGCCAGATGGATTTCCGGGAGGCGAAAAGAGCCTTACATAGACCTTGATCCTTTAAGTTTCCTGCAATTTAAGCATGCCTTCCAAGCTTGCCAATAAGGGAGATTATCTGTTTGATAAATTCTTTTGTCATGACTCCTACAAGCTTAGATTCATTTTCTTTCATTCATGCACTGGCTATGGCACCTTCGGGTGATCCATCAGCACCAGGAGGTGGTTTGATGGGCTTTTTGCCCATGATCCTGATCTTCGTTGCCTTTTGGTTTCTGCTCATTGCTCCTCAAAGGAAAAAGCAAAAAGAGCATGATAAAATGATCAAAGCCCTAGAAAAAGGAGCCAAGGTAAAAACTGTCGGCGGAGTTTTTGGTACGGTAACCGGGGTAAAGGATGACCGTTTTGTGGTTAGGATTGCAGAGAATGTTAAAGTGGAAGTGGCCCGGGAAGCAATCTCCGCAAAGATTGACTGATTTTTGCCTTTCTCAATAAATTTAAAGCGGAAATACCGCCTTACCATCCGCCCTTAGCCAGCCTCGAATCGATGAACCGTTCAAATACTTGGAAGCTCATTTTTACCTTCTTTCTCGCAGCGATTAGTATATCCCTAATCCTACCTTTCGAAGATCGGGAACTGGGAGAGTATGCATTGTCGCAAGTAACCTCCGATGCCAATGCATCAAATCATGCGGGCCATGAAAACTTTTCCGAAGTTATTGACAACCTTAGGCTTCAACTACCCAACGATGCACCCATAGACTACTCTGCCCTGAGAGATTATGGTAAACGCAACCGTTTGGATTATGCTGCGTACTTTAAACCCCCACAAGGCGTGCTTGGCACGGTGGGATCTCGGCTGTTTCCATTTGTGGTAAAACCTGGTATCCGGGCGGCTCATCTTAAAGACAGAGACAACCGTAATGATCTGATTTTACGGACCCTGCTTAAAAAATCACAGGCTGCGATCAAGAAAGGCTTAGACCTCCGCGGAGGAATTGCATTTACAATGGAGGCAACCGACTTGAATGTATCTGCTGATCTCGATCAGGCGTCCGGTGCATCACCCATGGACAAAGTCGTGGAAATCATGAGCGAGCGTCTCAATGCCTTTGGAGTAGCCGAAACCGTAGTCCGGAAAAAGGGGGACCGTGCTATCGAAGTCCAAATTCCTGACCTTACCACGAAGCAGGATCCCGGCATTATCAACGAACTGCAAAAGCCAGCCAAGCTCGAGTTTAGAATAGTCAATGCAAACAGTGAAGCACCCGTTCCCGTACAGGAAGGCGAGGAATGGACGGATGATGAAGGCATACCTTATGTTGCTTTACTCCGTAGCGATGCCCAACCCAATGAGCGTCCCATCTGGGTTCGCCGTTTATGGTCTGCAGACGGAGAAATCATTGCTGAAGCCTACCCACGCCAAGACCAAATGGGCGGATGGGAAGTTGGCTTGGACTTTACCCCAGAGGGAGGAAATGCTTTTGCCGACTTAACAGGAAGAATCGCAGACATGACCGACTTGTCCAGCGGTATGCCTGGAAGGCTGGCGATTGTGCTGGACGGAAAATTAGAAAGTGCCCCCACCGTTAAGGAGCGTATAGGAGGTGGCAGCGCCGTGATTACGGGGAACTTTAGTTTCAGGGAAGCAAAGATGCTTTCCGATATTCTCAATAACCCCCTCAAAGTTTCCCTTTCCATTGGTGAGCAGTATGAGGTTTCTCCCACACTGGCTGCAGGAGCGCTATCCAGCAGCCTCAATGCGTGTTTACTTGGAGCCTTTCTGGTAGTTGCCTTCATGATTGTGTGGTACAAGGCAGGTGGTCTGGTTGCAGTGCTTTCGGTTGGATTAAATGTGCTTCTTGTAATTGCCACCCTTGCTGGAATTTTTGAGGCAACCTTTACCCTTCCCGGGATGGCTGCACTCGTACTAACCATTGGGATGGCCGTGGATGCCAATATCTTAATCTTTGAACGGATTAGGGAAGAGTTGAGAGCCGGCAAAAGCCCTGAAAATGCATTGGAGGGTGGATATGCCAAAGCATTCTCTACCATCATTGATGCAAACCTTACTACTCTAATCACGGCAAGTATTTTGATTTGGTTGGGCACCGGACCGGTTAAGGGATTTGGTATTACTCTGGCAATCGGTATCGCAACCTCCGTATTTTGTGCTTTGTTTGTGAGTCGAATGTTCCTTAACTTACTGCTCAAATCTGGCGTGAATAACCTGATCAGCCTTAGGAGTATTTCAAAATCTTCCCCCAAAGATTCCATCGATTTCCATCGCTACCGGAAGGTGGCTTTTTTGGCATCCTGGCTGATCGTAGGAATAGGCATATTTTCGGTTTACTCTAAACAAGACACTATCCTCGGGATTGATTTTCGAGGGGGTGAAGAGCTGGTCGCTGGTTTCTCCCAAGCTATCGATGCGGAAGACCTGGAGCAGTCTCTCAATCTCAACCCTCTACTTGGTGAGGTTCAACATGTCTACCGTTCTGAAGTTGGATCTGGGGAAGGAGCCAGCCGTTTGGTGTTACAAACAGAAGAAGGAAAGTCCCGCCAGGCTCTGGCACATTTGCAGGAACAATTCCCTGATGCGTCTTTATCGGAAGAAGGGCTCAGCAACATTGGGGCATCGGTGAGCGATCAAATTAAGAGCGATGCTATCCTTTCTGTCTCCGTTGCACTTCTGGGAATTTTGCTCTATGTTGCCCTGAGATTTGAAATGGGCTATGCGATTGGTGCAGTTGTAGCCACTATCCACGATATCTTGATGACCGTTGGTCTATTTGTGCTGATTGGACATCTTTCCGATGGAATGATTTGCTCCGGTCAATTTACTGCACCCATGCTCGCTTCCATTCTGATGATTGTGGGGTATTCAATCAATGATACGATAGTTGTGTTTGACCGGATTCGTGAGGAGCTTGAACTCAACCCGGTAACAAACCTGAGAAAAATCGTAATCATTGCGATTAATCGGGTGCTTTCCCGCTCCATCCTGACCAGTTTCACCACTCTTCTGGCTGCCACATCCTTGTGGATATTTGGTGCCGGAATTATCAATGATTTTGCCTTTGTATTTGTAATTGGCATTTTGACGGGGACCTTCTCTTCCATCTTTATTGCCAGCCCGATTTTCTATTTCTGGCACCGTGGCGACCGCAAGCATGTGGAAGATGGAGAACTTTTGCCAAAGTACGATTGGCAAACCTCCAAATAAAATCCCTGTACAACCACTCATTTCGGGGGCTCGGTTTTGAAAGATTGGATCGAGCAGGAAGCAGATCTAAAATCTGTTACTTTTCTTCAACAAGAATTAGGCATTTCTTCCTTTTTGGCCGATTTATTGGTACAGAGAGGTTTACATGACCCCTCGGATGCCGAACAATTCCTAAAACCAAAACTCAAGCATTTGGAAGATCCTTTTGCCATTAAAAATATGGGGGGTGCGATTTCGCGGATTCTTAAGGCGAGGGAAGAGAAGGAAGGGGTTTTACTGGTGGGAGATTATGATGTGGACGGGATCACCTCGACAGTCATGATCCAGCAGGCTCTTGATTCGATCGGTTTGCAGGCAGATATTGTCATCCCCAAAAGGCTCAGCGAGGGATACGGATTAACCCGGGAAGTGCTTTCGCGCGGCCTGGGAAATGGAAATCACCACTTGGTAATTGCCTTGGATTGTGGAACGAATTCGATTACGGAGGCGGGATTCCTCAAAGAAAACGGAATCGATCTAATTGTGGTGGATCACCATCAATTAAAAACCAAAGTGTTACCAGATGCCATTCTGGTTAACCCTCATCTTCAAACTGATAATGGGGAACCCTGGCGCTCTCTTTGCACGGCAGGCTTGTGCTTCAAGTTAATTCATGCACTTTACAAAAAAGCACGGGAAAGAGAACTGCCAGGATCCGAAAACCTTACCCCTAGAGATTTCCTTCCCCTCTGTGCGATTGGTACTCTTGCAGACCTCGTTCCCCTCAAAGGGGAAAGTCGAATATTTTCAAGATTCGGAATCAAGCGGCTGTTTATGGACGCATCCCCAGGGCTTCTTGCCCTCCTCAAGGAATGCGGACTGGACGGTGCTTTTGAGCCGGAAACCGAAGATATTACTTATAAATTGGCTCCTCGGATCAATGCATGCGGCCGATTAAATATGCCGGAAACTGCGGTCTCTTTACTTCTGGAAAAAGAGGTTGGTATTTGTAAGGACCTAGCGAAAAGACTGACGCAATTTAACGAGGAAAGAAAAGGCATTGAGTCAAAACTTACTGCAGATGCAATTGCACAGGCAGAAGAAAATTTTGGAGACAAACCAGCCGTAATCGTAACCGGAGATGGGGATGCATGGCACCCTGGTGTAGTTGGAATTGTAGCAGGAAAATTAGCAAGTTCCCTCAATAAACCTTGCCTTGTGCTTGCCCGGTCAGAAAATGGCGAGTACTGCGGGTCGGGCAGAAGTGTGCCGGGAGTAAACCTGGTGGAAATCTTATCTCAATGTAAGGAAAGGCTTACCCACTGGGGTGGACACCCTGTTGCCGTAGGTCTTGGACTATTAGAAAAAGATTTAAACGGCTTTATTTTGGAATTTTTAGAATCAGTAGAAAAAACTTCATCTCAAAATAAACAGGAGCAAGGCCTCCCCTTGGTGGTAGATGCTTTTGTTCATAAAAATGAAATTAGATACGAGCTGTTAGACGAATTAAATGATCTTGGCCCGTTTGGGCAGGATAACCCGGAACCAGTTCTCGGTGTTAAAAGTGTAATCCTTGATTCTCCTCCCAGAAAGATAGGTAATGGTGAGCACTTTCAATTTTCATTCCATAACGGAAATGGCTTTATTCGGGGAATAGCCTGGAGGATGGGAGAACATGTGCCCCCGCAAACCACTGAGCTCGACCTCGCCTTTAAGCTAAGAAGAAATTATTGGAATGGGACCAGTTCCCTACAATTAGTCCTGGAGGATTGGAAGCTTAGTGAGACAAGCGACCGTCGTTGATCCCAAAGAAGTTACGGATTGATTCGTTCCTCCAAATAACTAACAGCTTCATCCACCGACATTCTTACCTGCTTGGTAGAATCTCGATCTCGAAGGGTGATTGATCCATCTCCTTCCAGAGTTTCAAAGTCTACAGTAAGGGCAAAGGGAACTCCCGCTTCATCTGCCCGGCGATATCTGCGTCCAATCGCGCCTCCCTGGTCATAGGTGACATTCCATTTACGCTGCAAACGACGGTACAAGCCCTGGGCTTTCTCGACCAGTTCCGGCTTATTTTTAACCAAGGGGAATACAGATGCTTTGATCGGTGCAACACGCGGATGAAATTTCATTACTGTTCTTTTCTCTCCGTCCACTTCATCAATTTGATAGGCAGCACAAAGAATGGCAAGGAAGGTACGGTCAACTCCAAGACTGGGCTCGATCACATGGGGCAGATAGCGTTGCTTGGACCCTTCGTCAAAATATTCGAGGCTCTTGCCTGAAGATTCCTGATGTTGGGTAAGATCAAAGTTTCCCCGGGCTGCGATTCCTTCCAGCTCATGCTCGCCAAAGGGAAATTTGAATGTGATGTCAGTACAGGCCTGGGCATAGTGAGCGAGCTTGTTTTTGGGGTGCACTTCTTCACCCAGCATGTCCGCAGTGAGACCGACTGACTGAAACCACTGTTTTCTCGCATCGATCCATTCCCGGTGGTAACGGGGCCAATGTTCGTCTCCCGGCGGAATAAAATACTCAATTTCCATCTGTTCAAATTCGCGGGAGCGGAAGATAAAGTTTCGTGGAGTAATCTCGTTCCGAAATGCCTTCCCTATTTGGGCAATTCCGAAAGGCACTTTCACCCGGCCGGTATCGACAATGTTTTTAAAGTTAACAAAAATCCCCTGGGCTGTTTCTGGCCGTAAATAACATTTGGAAGATCCATCCCTCAATGCACCCACATGAGTCTCAAACATCATGTTGAATTCGCGTGGAGGGGTTAATGATCCTGGTTTTCCCGTTGCTGGTGAAGGGACGAGCAGCTGCTCAGCAGGAGATAATTCGTCATAAGGGCGAAGGTTGATTGGCTCAAGGTTTCCCTGCCTGGATGCCTTCCTTTTGAGTAAGTCCGCCTTTTTATCTGCTTCCTCATCCATACTTTCCGATTCCAGCAATGAAATCCAACCAAGAGAATCGCCATCAACCAAAACTTCGGCGGCAAAGAGCTGATCGGCTCGGTAGCGCATTTTAGATTCCTTACAATCCACCATTGGGTCAGTAAAGCCATCCACATGACCAGATGCCTGCCAAATTCTTGGATTCATGATAATGCTGGAATCAAGCCCTACCATATCATCGCGCCTTCTAACCATGTCTTCCCACCAGGCATCCTTGATGTTTTTTCGTAACTCTACACCTAGAGGACCATAATCAAAAAAACCGTTAAAACCGCCGTAAACTTCGGAGGATTGAAATACAAAACCGCGGCGTTTACACAGAGAAATGATTTCCTCGATCAAGCTGTTTTCCTTAGTCATATCAAACCTTCCAACTTACTCCCAGCTACCTTCCTCGACAATCTTTTAACTATGAATAATTCCACCAAACTTCAGGTTGACTCTTAGGATAGAAGAATCTTGTATTATTTGAAGATGGGATTTTTTGGAAATAAACTCAGATTAACAGCACTAATCATTGCTCTCTTGGGGGCATGTTTTATGTCGAGCAGCTGCGGTTTTAACCCCAAAAAATATTTTACCAAAAAAGTCAATCTGGGAGGAGTACTTACCCACGAGCCATCCTCTTACACCCCGGTGGAAACAGGAACCTTTCGGGTAAGCTCAGATGAACTGGTAAACCGTCGCGATCATCAGGGTGGAAAAACCACTCTGCTGTGGGGTTTGTTCACTTACACCGATTATTGAGTTTTCTGAACTAAGCCAATTCTCTTGAGGTTGGCTGGTTTGAGTATTACTTAATAATTAGAATAATTCCATTTATAACTTGTGATTGTTTTAAATTTACATAATTATAATCCTTTGCATGACATTCTCATTAACCTCACCGTTTAGAAAAACATTTTCAAACTCCCTACGAGAGAAAGGCCTGCGCCCCACTAAACAGCGTGAGTGTGTATACGGAATTATTTTAGATAAAAGAGATCATCCCACTGCGGATGACATCTATTACCGGGTTAAGAAATACTTACCAGGCACATCCTTTGCCACCGTTTACAATTGTTTAGAAACATTGGTAGGGTGTGGTCTTGTGCGACAAGTAAATATGGATCGCTCCCCCACCCGATACTGCCCGAACCTTACTCCCCATGCTCATTTTAAATGCAACAAAACGGGCAGGATTTACGATATTCAAATTGATGAGGATACTTTATCAAGAATGAACGCACTCGTGCCCCAAGGGTTCGAGGCTGAAAATATTGATCTGTCTTTTTCCGGTACTGGAAATGCCCTTGAAAACTAATCTCCCCAAACCTTCTTTTACAAATTGTGAATTCCTTAAAAATTGAAAACTTACAAGCCTCGATCGAGGATAAGCCTATCCTTAACGGATTAACTCTGGAAATCCCCAAAGGGGAAGTTCATGCAATCATGGGGCCCAACGGTAGCGGCAAGAGCACATTGGCAAAAGTTTTAGCAGGCCATCCTGACTACAAGGTAACCGGTGGAACCGCAATCTTGGACAATGAAAACCTCATTGGTATGGAACCTGACGAGATATCCAGGCTAGGCCTTTTTCTCGCCTTTCAATACCCAATGGAAGTTGCTGGTGTAAGCATTGCAAACTTCATTCGAGCTGCCCGAAATGCACGACTGGGTAAGGACGAAAAGGTCAAAGCAGTCGATTTCTACAAAGAGCTGTATGAACACATGGATGCATTGGGCATGGATCGAAAATTCACCTCCCGTTCCCTCAACGATGGATTTTCGGGCGGTGAAAAGAAACGCTGTGAAATTTTGCAGATGTCCATGTTGAACCCGAAGTATTGTATACTGGACGAAACAGACAGTGGATTAGATATCGATGCTCTTCGTGTTGTCTCAGAAGGAGTAAACCGGATGCGCAATCCGGAAAGAGGAATTCTTGTAATTACTCACTATCAAAGGCTTCTGGACTACATAGTGCCCGATTTCGTTCATGTCATGTCAGAAGGTAAAATTGTACGGACTGGCGGAAAAGACCTTGCCCTGGAATTAGAAGATCGTGGATACGACTGGGTAAAACAGGAAGCAGTCGCTTAATCCCCTATTTAAAAATTATATGATAAATCCATCCCAAGTTGCTGTAGATCGAGATAAAGGAAATTTTCATTACGACACAGATTATTCCTTTGATGCCGGTGTCGGATTATCCGAAGAGGTTGTGCGTTACATTTCTGAGGTCAAAAATGAAGAGCCTTGGGTTCTTGATTTTAGGTTAAAAGCACTTGATACATTTCTCAAAAAACCTATGCCCACACATTGGGCTACAGATGATCTTAAAAATATTAATTTCGATGTCATTCGGTATTATTTAGCTAAAGGCCAAAAGCCCAGCCGAACATGGGAAGAAGTTCCTGATGACATCAAAAAGACTTTTGAAAGGCTCGGCATTCCTGAGCAGGAAAGGAAATTCCTGGCGGGGGTGGAGGCACAGTTTGACAGTGAGGCTGCATATTCCCGGATGAAAGAGGATCTGGAGAAGGAGGGAGTCATTTTTGTTGGTTCAACCGAGGGATTAAAAGAGTATCCGGAAATTTTTCGTAAATGGTTTGGTAAAGTAATTCCAACCTCGGACAATAAGTTCTCAGCCCTTAATAGTGCGGTATTTTCCGGAGGTAGTTTCATATATATACCTCCAGGCGTTAAACTTGCCCAACCACTCCAGGCGTATTTTCGAATAAATGCCGAAAATTTCGGCCAGTTTGAACGAACGCTTATCATTGCAGACGAAGGTTCTGAGGTGATGTACATGGAGGGATGCACTGCTCCAAAGTTTGAGACATCCACCCTCCACAGTGCCGTGGTTGAGTTGGTTGCTTTAAAAGGGGCAAAAATTCAGTACATAACCGTACAAAACTGGTCTAACAATGTGTTCAATTTGGTGACCAAGCGGGCACTCGCTGAAGAGGAGGCAGAAGTGCGGTGGATTGACTGTAATATTGGTTCCCGGCTCACGATGAAATATCCTGGCGTCATTCTTCGGGGGAGAAAAGCCCGGGGAGAAGTTATTTCGATCGCTCTGGCAAATGATGGACAGCATCAGGATACTGGTGCAAAAATGGTCCATGCCGCCGATGAAACTACCAGCAATGTGGTATCCAAATCTATTTCGATAGGCAAAGGCAGATCTTCCTACCGTGGTCTGGTTCAAATGCCCGGACATTTGAAAGGGTGTAAAAACAATACAGAGTGCGATGCCCTCCTTATAAATAATAACAGTCAGACCGATACTTACCCCGCTATTACCGTACAGGGAGATGACAATTCAGTACAACACGAGGCCAGCGTTTCTAAAGTGAGTGCGGAGCAAATCTTTTACATGCAACAGCGTGGTCTGAGTGAAGCTGAAGCGATGAGCCTGTGCGTAAATGGATTTGTAAACGATTTGATTCGAGAGTTCCCCATGGAATATAGTGTTGAGCTGAAACGACTTATCGAGCTGGAAATGGAAGGATCCGTTGGATAACTGTCATGAGTCAAGAAACGCTTTCAATTATCTCTTCGATGGATTCCTACTCTTTTAAGCAACCTGAAACTTTTACCCATTTTGCAGAAAGCAGATCATGGGAGCCTGGATGGCTCGCTGATTACAGAAAAGAATGTTGGGACAGTTTCGCCTCCCTTCCTGAACGCTTATTAAAGGACGAAACTTGGCGCTTTTCCCCACGGGCACGCTTTGGACTTAATAAAATTAACGGACTTGCTGACCCCAAGGAATCGTTAATCATTGAAGAGAATAGTTCGAAAGACGGAGTTTCCATCGATCTTTTCGACCGTTTGATCCTCGACCAACCCCACTGCCTCTCTCTACTTCCCAAAATTGCTGGACCTGACTTAGGTGCAAATGATTATTCTCTACTCACTGGTGCATTTGCTGAAACAGGTTATTTACTGCGTGCGAACAGATCAGTTCATTCCGGCCAGCCTATAATCGTCAAACACATTGAACCAGAGGCTGGAAAGATTGCCTTTCATCATAGTTTAATTGAACTGGAAGCAAACACCGAGGTTACTCTTGTAGAGAAATTTATTGCTAATGAGACTAATCCTGGAGGGACCATTTCCAGCCTTTTAAAAGTCAGGCTGGGAGATGGTGCAAGACTGCACCGGATTGTGCTTCAACAATGCTCAAAAAGTGCCACCCTTGTACAACTAGAAAATTTCATAATTGGTAAAGATGGATACCTAAGTTCAACCAATCTTCATTTGGGTTGTGGTCAGACAAGAGTAGAATCCAAAGGAGTGCTTAACGGGTCTGGTTCCCATTTCGAATATGGTTCAGCTCATTCCGGAGATTCTAATCAACTTTTCGATCAAAGAACTATTCAGGTACATGAGGCTCCAAATTGTACCAGCAATTTACTCTGTAAAAATGTCTTACGAAATGAAGCTAAATCAATCTTTTCAGGATTGATCAAAGTCAGGAAAGAAGCACAACACACCGATGCGTATCAGACCAACCGTAACCTCTTACTCAGTTCCGAGGCGAAAGCAGATTCTCTCCCAGGGTTGGAAATTCTGGCAAATGAGGTAAAATGCAGTCACGGGGCAACTACCAGCCGAATTGATCCTCAGGAATTATTTTACCTGCAAAGCCGTGGAATGTCTTTAAAGGACGCAGAGAAACTGATTGCCCTAGGATTTCTCAGCGGACCTTTAAACAGTGTATCCCACGAACCAACCCGGGAGTGGATATTGAATTCTTTGGCCGATTCCCTTGAATCCTAAAAACCTAAGCCGATGAGCCAACAAGAAGTTGAATTGAACAGGGATGTAGTTGCCACTCTCATTCCTCACGGGGAAGAATTTACTCTCGGCCGGGGTGAGAAAGTTACCATCACTCATCGATTGGGCGGAAATTTTACAGTCATGACCCTTCAGGGAATGTACCGTATTGCCGCTCGCGACGCCGATGCCTTGGGTGAAGATCTGGAACAGGCTTCAAAATTGCCTGACGATGGAAATGCAGCTCCTGCGGGAGTGGATGAAATCAAGGAAAACCTGAAATCTGTATTTGACCCAGAGATCCCGGTAAATGTTGTCGACCTTGGTCTAATTTACCGCGTGGAGATTGAAGACACCAAGGAAAATGGAAGGGTTGCTTATGTTGACCTTACCCTGACCGCCCCAGGTTGCGGCATGGGCCCGGTCATCGCAGATGATTGCAAAAGCAAAGTTTTAGAACTTCCCGGGATTAATCATGCAGAAGTTGAAATTGTCTGGGATCCACCTTGGACTCAGGACATGATTTCTGAAGAAGGTAAAATGGAATTAGGTCTTATTTAACAAGGCCTCTTTAGATTAACATAACTAGTAAAAATAATTTTGAGAAGATGAAGATTGCACTTGGTACAGACCATGCCGGATATGATTACAAAGAAGCGGTAAAAAAACATCTTCAAACCCTTGGTCATGAGGTTCAGGACTTTGGGACATTTTCTGATGAATCAGTTGATTACCCAGAATTTGTCCGACCTGCCGCCCAAAGTGTGGCGGACGGCTTGTGTGATCTAGGTGTGGTTTTTGGAGGCAGTGGAAATGGGGAAGCTATGGCAGCCAACAAGGTTACTGGAGTTCGCTGCGCTCTTTGTTGGAGCGAAGAGACTGCCCGTCTCGCCAAAGAACATAATAATGCAAACGTTATATCCATAGGGCAGAGGCAAATAAGCGAAGAACTTGCTTTAAAAATTATTGATGCCTGGTTGCAGGCGGAATTTGAAGGTGGTCGGCACACCCGTAGAATCGAGATGCTCGACAAAAAATCTTAATTAGATATACAAACTTTTACATGAGCGAAGACAACGAAAAGGAAAAGAAATCAGGATCGGTCGCTGAGGCCATCCAATCCAAGTTTATCGAAGACCGAAAAGTTTTCCTTTGGGGCGAGGTAAGCGACAAATCTGCCCGGGACATCACCGAAAAGTTCCTCCACCTCGAAGCAACTGATCCTGGTAAAGAGATCACTTTTTACATTAATTCTCCAGGGGGTTCTATTACCGCAGGAATGGCTATTTTTGACACAATGCAATTGATCAGTTCGCCGATCAAAGTAGTGGTTACAGGAATGGCTGCGAGCATGGGGTCGATTCTGCTATGTGGAGCATCCAAGGGGCTTCGTTACCTCTACCCTCATTCAAGAGTACTTATTCACCAACCTCTTATAACTGGAAGAATGGTTGCCGCTGCCGTGGATATTAACATTCAGGCTCAGGAAATGGAACGGTTGAGGGAGGAACTTAACACAATTTTGGCCCGGACTTCCGGTCAGCCAATGGAAAAAATTCAACAAGACACAGATCGTGATTTCTATTTAAATGCCGAAGAAGCCATTGAATATGGCTTGGCAGATAAAATTATTGATAAGATCTAATTAGATCCTCATCCGTTATTACAATCTTGTCTTAATTTTCCCATTTCTGAAGTGGGGATATTTTCGACAACCTTCCATTCCTTCGGTTCCAATGGACCGACCAGGTCTTTTTTGAGCACTTTTCTAAGATGCGTCAGATCAATATTTTTGGGAGTAACCACCGCCACCACACGCTGACCCCATTTTTCATCTGCCGCCCCATAGACAAGGCATTGATCTACCAATCCGCTCGAATACAGAATCTGTTCAATAATGGAGGGATGGATTTTTTCTCCACCCGTATTAATTACCCGATCAGACCTTCCCTTTATTAACAAGTTACCACAATGATCGAGTAGTCCAAAGTCTGGGCTTTCGATCCAGGAGTCTTGAACGAATTTCTTTTTTCCCCTGCTAAGACAAAGACTTGAGGATTTGATTTGCACATGGCTGTTTTGCGGATTGATACGGACTTGAGCGTGAGAAAGAGGTCTCCCTACCCCAGCGTCGCCTTGTAAGAAAGAGATCGAATCCAAAAGGGTAACCATTCCTGCAGTCTCGGATGAACCATAGCAAGGAATAACATTTAATTTCAATGATCGACAGGTCTCAATCAGCCGGCTGCTCATTGCGGCCCCTCCCACAAAAATACCGTTTATCTGTTTCAGGTGTTCAACCGCATGCTTATATTTTACAAGTTCCTGTAATTGTGTAGGGACCAAAGATATCCACTTGCCATCCAAACATTTTCTAAATTCGATTTCTATTAAGTCCCGATAATCGCAAAATAGAACCTCGCCTTCTGTTGCCCAAGCTCTTTCCAATTGCATCCACCCACCAACATGCCAAAGAGGGAGGCAACATATGCTATTTAAAGGGGTTGACCCAATGCGTCCCAACAATCCATTGACCGCGGCGTGTAAGGTTGCAGGACTGTGTGTCACCATCTCAGGCGGTCCGCTTGTTCCCCCCGAAAAGAAACCAAGGGTCTGTTTCTTGCCATTAGCAATCATTGAAACTGGGCCATCGGAAATAAACTTTATTGATTTTCCTTTTTTTAAAAGCTGCAGAGCATCCTGAGCATATTTTAAAAGCATATCCCCTTTTGCACTTCCGGAAGAACTCCAGAGAGGCAAAATTTGTTGGTAAGGATTTTTCATTTTGCTAAAGAATCCCATAATTTTGCCAATTTTATATTTGTGACAGCGGGGCTGGAAAGAATGGGTTGGTGATGTTCAGGGAATTCATGAACATTCCCGCAAAAAAATGACCTGTCGAGGCCTGGCGAATGGGATGACATTGTAGACATCCTGATCAATGCTTCATATCCGAAAGGACTTTCAAAAGAAGTTGAAAAAATTATCTTTCTAGATTTGTCAGAACAAAAATTATGTAAGTCCTGCCAATCTGAAAAAAGAATCGGTTTAATCACGAAATATAAATTAGAGGGTATTGCAAACATGTCTCCTTTTAAATTAATACGTAAAAGGGCCTCATCCAGAGCAATGGGGATTGGGGATGTTGAAGAAAACTCGATCAACCATTCATCGTCTTTGGGTCCTGTTGGTTGCTCAATAAATTCAACTGAAGAATATCCTGAAAGTGCATCTGTCCAACGAAGTAAATCTTCTCGCGAAAAACTCTCATTTGGATCAAGCCTGACTCGAACCCCAACGGGTAGTTTTTGGAGCCAATCGAGAACGACCGGTATTTCGTCTTCTAAAGGAAATATTCCGATTTTACGCTTAATTACCCCTTTTTTCATGGAAAGATTACTTTCCCAAATTTTAGCAGTTTGAGGTAAAACTGAACTAGCTAATCCTGCTTTCCAAATCGAAGATTTAATCGCCGTTATGGCGGGGCTCAGATAGGTGTATTGATCTTCTGCGCATCCTCCTTCACACCAAAACCTTGCCTCCTTTTCAGCCGCATTTAAATCGAAGTTCCAAAATCCTGGCAAAGAACCAACCTCACCGAAAGAAACATTTCCATCCCCATGATCACTGCGAAGGACCAAACTTGTTCTCTCCTCCCAAATGCCCTTGGATGTTTGCAGGGGATTTACAAAAGGCTGTTTAAAGAGCAGATAGCTTCTTTGCGGTTTCATTTAATATCCTTGAGAATAATAGCTGATTAGATCATATAAAGCATAGTCGATGGACAACCAAATCATCAATCATGGATAACGAGTTATTTCTCGGAGCGAACGAGTTTTTTTCCCGTTCTTTACCTAATGGGCTAACTTTTGATGATGTTTCCTTAGTCACCCGTTACTCAGAGGTTCTCCCCAGTCAGGTAAAGCTTGATACCAGGCTTTGTGATTCAATCCAGCTTAGTTTGCCCATGGTTTCCTCCGACATGGATACGGTCACCGAGTCAGAAATGGCGATTGGCATGGCATTAAATGGTGGCCTTGGACTGATTCATTACAACATGAGCCAGCGCCAACAGATAAAGGAAGTAACCCGAGTCAAACACCATGTTCATGGATTAATTCAGGATCCAATTTGCTTTACTGCAGATAAATTAATCGGCGATGTTCTCAAAACGATTGAGGAAAAGAATTTTCAATTTCGGACCTTCCCCATTGTTGACGAAAAAGGCAAATTGCTTGGTTTGCTCCCTGGCCGGGTGGTGAAGGATAGATATCGAGACCATAAAGTTACTGATGGAATGCTCACACGGGATAAGGTATTTGCCATTCGGGAATCAGAAGTGGGAGATGATCCGATTGCTACAGCAGACAAATTTTTCAGCAAACACATGGGTATCCATAAACTCCTGGTGGTCGATAACGAGGACAGGATGAAAGGGCTCTACACATTGAGTGATATCGAAAGGATCATGGATGAATCGAGTGACCATTTGAAGCCTTCCAGAGATGCCAACTTTCGATTACTCTGCGGTGCCGCCGTCTCTGTGCCCCGAGATGAACAAGGTAATATCCACAAAGATTCTCTTATTGAGCATGTGGGTGAAATGTTAGAGCAGGGACTTAACCTGGTGGCAGTATCGACCGCACATGGCCACACTAAGGGCGTAGGAGACTCAGTGAAATTTCTGAGGCAGGCATTTCCTGACCTTCCCATTATGGCTGGAAATGTTACGACTGGAGAAGGAGTAGAATTTCTTGGAAATGCTGGGGCTAATATTATTAAAATTGGACAGGGTCCCGGATCGATTTGCACTACGCGGATTGTTGCAGGTGTAGGAACTCCCCAAATGACCGCCTTATATGCGGCATCAATTGCCAAGAAAAAGTCGGCTGTTACCTTATTGGCAGATGGTGGAATTAATAAATCCGGAGATATCGTAAAAGCCCTGACCCTCGCGGACGGGGTAATTTGCGGAGGTTTGCTTGCCGGGTGTCGAGAAGCACCCGGAGCAATCATCGAAATTGAGGGTAAGTATTACAAACAATATCGTGGAATGGGCAGTTTAGAAGCCATGCGAGAGGGGTCTGCTGCCCGATACGGACATAGCCAAAAAGATTTACGAGGAAAGAGTGCCCCTGAGGGCATAGAAGCATTAAAAGAAGTTTCCGGCTCCCTTCGAGAAGTATTGGAAAACCTTGCAGGCGGAATTAGGGCAGGGCTTGGATATCTTGGTGCCTCTGACCTGTCTGCTCTTTCGAAAAACGCACGCTTTATCCGGGTCACTCCAGCCGGGCAAAGAGAGTCCGCTCCGCACGATGTTGTGGAAATAAAACGCAGCGACCTAAATCGCTCCTAAACCGCTCCCTTTTTGATGTCAGTGATTGAACAATCTCCAGAATCCTCTTTGGTCTCCGTCATTGGGATAAGTATGGGGGATGAAGGCAAAGGACGAGTTGTACACGAAATTTTGGAGCAACATAAATCTACCTATGGTCGACCTGCTGCTGGGGTAATGAAAGTAAATGGAGGAGCCAATGCGGGTCATACCGCTGCTGGACTCAAACTCAATTTGCTTCCGTCAGGAGTGGGAGATCCAGATGTTGAAACGCTCTTTATTGGATCTGGGGTGGTAGCAGACCCACGAAAGTTTCTTTGGGAAGCAAAGCCATTGGAATCCAGAGGTCTAAAAGTCATCAACCGCTTACTCATTGATGAGAAGTGCCAAATGAGTGACTTGAGCCATCGTCTGCTCGATTTAGCATGGGAAAATTATAGGATAAATCAATTAGGCATGGAAAGTCGCGGTTCAACGGGTCGGGGGATAAGTCCGGCTTACTGTGACGAGACAGGTCAATGGCAAATATTTTACCAAAGCTTCCTCGAAGATAAGGATCTTTTCGCCCTCGCCCTTAAGCAACGTTGTCAACGAACGATCGATACGATTCGGTGGGTATGCAAGGTGGAAGAATCAGTTTGGTATGAGTTTTTTGATGCACTGACCTCAGCAGAAACCCGAGCCAATAAGGCTTCTATTGAAGACGGAATCTTTTCGCCCGATGAATTTGATTTTGGGAGATTTATGGGCAAGCAGCCGTTTTCCCTTAACCTAGACGAATTAATTGATGTTTACTGGAATGCGGGTAAAGAACTCGCCCATTGCATTCAGGACGGGCGGGACTTCCTTCTCCATTCGGTGCGAAAGAAAAAATTGGTGGTGGCTGAATTTGGGCAGGCTTACTGGCTAGACAAACGTCATGGGTTTACCCCAAATGTTACCGCATCACATACCACCAGTGCCGAACTCTTCAACTCTGGGGGAATCCCCCTACAACCCGTTACTCAAATTGGTTGCTGTAAAGCTTATGATACAAAAGTGGGTACCCATCACTTCCTTACCCAAGTTGACCATCTGGCAAACCCTTGGGGTGCAAAATTGGCCAAGTTAGAATTTGGCACTTCGACTGGGAGGCAACGAATGGTTGGATGGTTTGATGCGGTAGAAAAAGGAAACGCACTAAGATATGGGGGCTTTGACCAGATTGTTATCAACAAGCTAGATGCTCTGACCTTAGATGATACCGTTCCGCCCGAGCTCAAAATTTGCACTGCCTATAAAATGCCTGATGGCACCCATACCCGATCGGTACCTCGAAATGAATCACTTCGCCAAAAATTGGAGCCCGTTTACAAAACTTTACCCGGTTGGAAAGATGACCTTCGGGGGTTAACCTCCTTTCAACAGCTGCCTCCCCAGGCTAAGGAATATATTGCGGAAATGCTGATCTCACTCATTGAAGTAGCTTATCCGCATGGATGGAAACATGAGAAACTGCCCGAAATTCGATTTATTGGGATTGGTCCAGATCCAGGACAGATTATCTCCGACCTTCCCCATACCCGGGATTTCCTTGAGAGTAAATCCGTTCAAGTTTCCGTTCTTTCGTGATCCATCCCCCATCCCGAATTGACGATTTTCGCCAAAGAATATCTTGGCGTGAGGTTGAACAAGCCACATACCTACACTCTGCTCTTCTTACTTGCTGTGCGAAAGAGGATCTTAGACCTGAAGCTGGTCAACCGCCTTGGCAAAATGATTTAACTTCGACCGCTTGCGGGCTTCAAGGGGAAGGGGTTGCTCAGTTAATTGCACGTGAAAAGTTTGTGTTATGTGGAATCAAGTTGCCCGATTTGATGATTCCCGTCTTTTCCTGCAATGAGGTCGAATTTGAAGGGATGCTCAAAGACGGGGAAGTTTGCAACCCAGGAGAGATTGTTGGTATCCTCAAAGGAGCCATCCCTCAAATCCTCGCTTTGGAAAGAACCCTCTTAAACTTTATCCAGAGACTATCCGGCATCGCTACAAAAGCGGCTGATTTCGTACAAATCCTTGAACAGGAAAACGTCGGGCTTCTAGACACACGCAAGACAACCCCTGGCCTTCGTATTTTTGAAAAATTTGCCACTGCGTGTGGAGGTTCTTTCAATCACAGGTTTGGACTTTTTGACCGTATCCTTATCAAAGACAACCATTTGAGTGCTGCAAAATTATCAGACAATCTTTCATTAAGCCATTTTCTCAAAGATGTTAAAAAAAGAGCCAACGAAAAATTAGTCGAAGTTGAAATCGATCATCTTTCCCAACTCGAAGCTGCAATCGAGGGACAAGTTGATGCAATCTTGCTTGATAATTTTTCTCCGCTTGAAGTTGCCCAAGCAGTCGATCTCAATAAAAATCGCGTGGTTTTGGAAGCGAGCGGAGGAATTAATCAAAATAATTTACTGGAATATGCTCAGGCTAAACCTCACTTTATATCGACTGGAGCTCCCACACATGCGGCCAGGTGGGTTGATATAGGCCTGGACTGGATTAGATGAATGGCTAAGTACGAATTAGGCCAAAAAAAAGTTTTTAAACCAAAGGCAAAATCGCCTTTGAAAAAACCTCAGGATCCTGATTCTTTTGTACTAAGGGCCTTGCTTCAAGCATCTCCGCATTACTTGTCTGGAAATTATTTGGCAGAGCGTCTAAAAATGTCCCGGGTGGGTGTTTGGGCAAGAATTGATAAATTGCGAAAGGCCGGCTTATCCATTGAAGCAAGCCAGAATCGGGGATATCGTCTAGCTGGTGAGCCTGATCTATTGGTCAAACCTCTGCTGAATGCATGGCTAAAGGAATGCGGAGTCAGTCTTCCATTTTATCTTTTAAAAAATACCGACAGCACTAATTCTGAAGCTGAAAGACTCCTTGCTAGCGGACAAAAAGCTCCATTTGTTGTGCTCAGTCATCAGCAAGAGGAGGGAAGAGGAAGGATGGGCAGAAAATGGCACAGCCCGAAAGGGGGCAACCTTTATTTAAGCCTCGCATTTCGACCAAATGCAGAATTGGTCAAATTTCGTAACTTCACCTTATGGCAGGGAATTTCCATTGGTCAGTTACTTAAAGATCAAACGGGCATAAAAGATCTTTCGGTAAAGTGGCCCAATGATATATTTTATAATAACCAAAAACTTGCCGGAATGCTTACAGAAGCCTCGATTGACTGCGATCAGGTAAGATCGATGGTTTTTGGCTTTGGTTTAAATGTAAACTCTTCCGCGAAATCATTCCCTAAGGAAATTCGTGATTGCTCCACAACATTAAAGGATTTGTCTGGCAAAAATTGGCGAGTCCATGAACTGGCAGCCAAAATCATTAAAGTTTCTCTTCAAGCAGCCCGCGAGTGCTTGGAGCAAAATATAGATGATAAGCTTAAGCAAAAATGGAAAGAGATGGACTACTTGTATGGCAAAAGAGTAAAGATTCGCAACGGGCAGGAAACTTTTTCGGGAAAAGCCTTGGGTATTGATTCTTCTGGCGGGCTTAGAATAAAGCTAAGGAACGGCAGGGAAAGAATTGTACAAGCTGGAGAAGTAAACCTGCATTGATGAACTTTACATCTCCTCTTTTATGCCTGGATTTGGGCAACACCACTTGTCGGGGAGGAATTTGGTTGGAGGGCAAAATTCAGGATGAAAATACTATTTCAACACAAGAATTTTCCTTGTCTGCAAAAAAGTGGATCGAGAGATGGAAGATTTATGAAAAAGTTTGTTATTGCTCAGTTGTTCCCACTGCCGAGCAATCCCTAAAGGCCGCACTTGCTGCACTCAATATGCAAAATACATATTGTTTGAATGCAGGAACTTTATCGCATTTACCCATCGCATACCCTAAACCGAGTGAAATTGGAGCGGACCGGATCGCCAATTCATACGCCGTTTATAAAAAATATCCTCTTCCCGCAGTAGTGATAGATTTGGGTACTGCCACTACCTTTGATGTCGTTACTAAAACAGCAGGCTATATTGGAGGAGTAATCGTTCCAGGCCCTCAGGGAATGCTCGATTATTTAGGGAACCGAACGGCTATGCTTCCCCAAATCGATTTAACCAATCAAAACCGTACAGTTTCAGCGATTGGCCAAAGTACTGGCTTGGCAATGATGAGTGGTCTTTGCCATGGATATTTACCTATGCTCCATGGCATTTTGCATTCGATTAATCTTGAGCTAGAAAAAAACGGAGAAAAAATCCTTTCAATTGTTCAAACCGGAGGAGAGGCCAAAAACTTTTTACTGGAACGGGCACTCATCCATAATTCACTTACTTTGGAAGGTCTTGCCTTCGCTTGCTTAGATCAACAAGATCGGGCCTGATTGACCATGAATGCTGAAGCGAAACGATTACCCATAGTTGATGTAATTAACCTTCGCAAAAGGTATGGATTGGTTCAAGCACTCAAAGGGATTAGTTTCTCTATAGGGAATGGAGAAATTGTAGGATTCCTAGGACCCAATGGGGCGGGGAAAAGTACAACCCTGCGTATACTCTCTGGCATTATTGCGGCAGATTCTGGCGAGGCAAAAGTATGTGGAGTAGACTTAGCCGAGGAAGAAGGCGAGGTTCGCAAACATATTGGTTTCCTTGCCGAAAATAACCCACTTCCCGAAGATTTACGTGTTATCGAATATTTAAATTTCCGGGCAAACCTCAAGGGCTTAGCGGGCAGCAGAAAACGAGAGAGAATCCGCTTAGCTCTGGACGCTTGCGATTTGGAAAGGCGAATCTCAGAAAGAAAAATTGGGAATCTCTCCAAAGGTTTTCGACAACGCGTTGGCATTGCGGATGCGTTGCTTGCAGAACCCAGGTTGGTCATCTTAGACGAGCCAACTATTGGGCTCGACCCAAGGCAATCAGCCATAACCAGAAAAATGATGGAAAGATTACGGGGTGATGTGTCTTTTATTCTTTCGAGCCATATTCTTTCGGAAGTGGAGGCATGCTGTGACCGGATGATCATATTAAGTCACGGTCAAATTGTGGCCGAAGGAACGATGCACGATTTACAAAAAATGTTCATTAACAAAACGGTTTTTGAAATTGTATCCTCCAATCGCAGGATAGACCTCCACCGTGCAGTACGCCAAATTGATCAAAATTGCGAATTGTTGTATGATGATCCTGTAGAAATTTCGAAGAAGTCAAGGTATACTTTTTCCACAACTGAAGGAGAAGGAAAAGCAGAAGAGATATTAAGAGCACTTGTTCAAAATGAACTGCTCAGTATTTCTGAGTTTCAAATTTCACGGCCCGATTTGGAGACAATTTTCCTAAGAGCAACAAAAAAGAACTGGGAAAATCAAGACTACTTAGGGAGAAGGAAGATATCTCGCCCAAAATTACTCGACTCTCCTTCTATTCATTTAAAATGAGTGGATATTGGCATATCTTTAGGCACGAACTTTTTGGTCTATTCATTTCTCCTGCGACTTATGTAGCAAGCTTTTATTTCCTCGCTTTGTTAGGGATTGGATTTAATTTTTTTATAGAAGGTTTTGCCAGAACGGATTGGATACTGCCTCCCCTCTCCTCCTTAATCGTTGGTCTTACTTTTGGTGCACCCGCATTGGTGCCCTTTCTAACTATGAGATCTTTTGCTGAAGAAAGACGATTGGGGACATTAGAGACCTTAATGTCTGCTCCCGTTGACCCCTTTGCTCTGGTGTTGGGGAAATGGTCCGCATCTCTGATTTTCTTTATCTTAATTTGTATGTTGGCATTTTGTTTCCCCTTGCTCCTATGGCTGGGATTCCCTGATCAAGCTATCAGCTTGGGCTTCAATCAGGTTGAACACTGGGTTGGTGGCTTTATTTTTCTTTCGGCATTTGGTGCCAGTTTCACTGCCGTTGGCATCTTTTCTAGTTCACTCACCAAAAATCAAATGGTTGCCGGCATGCTTACTTTTACCCTGCTCACTTTATATTTAGCAGTAATGGCTTTTAATTTTGGGGAGTATAGGGATTTTGGTTCACCTGAAGGATTGGATGAATTTATTGATATTTGCCTTGGATCGCTAAACCAAGGCCTTAGTAAAGCTCAACATTTTGCGGTTGGTATAATTGATGTATCAACCGTACTTCATCAAATTGTACTTTCCTTATTATTTCTTACTTTAGCTACCTTAAAAATCGAACGCCTCAAGCATTAGTTTAAATGGATTTTAAATACGCCAAGAGAAATCGTAGACTTGATCTTTGGATCATTGTAACCCTTCTCTTTACTTTTTCATTTGGTTTAAACTTTATAATTTCTCGTTTGGATACTCAATTGGACTTATCAGCGGGGAAAAAATTTAGTTTATCCAGAGAGAGTATGGCTCTGCTGAATCGGATGGAACAACCTGTCGATATTGTCATTACCATTCCCGAAAACTCTCGGATGCCTAAAATTATGCAAAGGTTTATGCACGACCTTGAACTGTTGCTGGACGCATTTGAAAGAGCCGATACTCCATATCCGATAAGAGTTCATCGTGTGGATGTTTATGCTCCCCGTAAAAATAAGGATATTCTAGATAAATACAAAATCTCAAAACCGAATCTTCTGATCGCAGCTGCCCAAAAAAATGGGAACCGTATTCTTTTTCGCTATAAAGAGGAGAATGGGGTCAATCCATATAATTCTAGTCAGGCATTCAGATCTGCTGAGTCTCTTGCAAGGCAAGCGATATGGGAGGCGGGATTTTATTCTGATTGGAAAGAAGTTAAAAATGGCATTTTAGAACCTGGCAAGTTTAGAGGAGAAGAAACTCTGTTAAAATCCATTCTCGAACTAGCAATCCCTTCCAAAAATCGTAAAGTGATTTACTTTACCCGTGGTCATGGGGAAGCGAGCCCAGAAGACTTGGATCCCCGTCTTGGCAATTCAGTCCTCAGAGGCTTAATCGAAGATAGAAATATTGGTGTATCGACTTTAGATTTAGGAACTATTGAAAGAATGCCTGATGATGCCATTGCATTAATTATATCAGGACCGAAATCCTTTTTTCAGGACAAAGAAATTGCCATGATTAGAAACTTTATAAACCAGGATAAGGGCTGTTTACTCGTTGCCCTTGATCCGGTTGAAGAAATTGCCCTGACGGATCGCCCCGCCTTTGGGTTAAGGCCATTACTGAAAGAGTGGGGTCTTCGCTGTCATGATATGCTTATTTATGACCCCAAAAGAGAAAACTTTGATTTATTTTCTGGATCTTATTTTTTGAGAACTTATCAAAGAGAAACTCCCCACCCATTGGTCAAAAACTTGATGAACGAGGGGTTTTCAATTTTAGCTGACAGATGTAGACCAGTTGAAATTGACCCTAGTTTGGACTCTGCCTTCATTAATCATGAGCTGATTTTTTCCTCCCGAGAATCTTGGGCACTTTCCAGTTGGACCGAGAGAAATATCCCCCCCGAAAAAAACCCCCTATTAGATCTTGCAGGCCCAGTACCTGTAGTCTCCTTGTCCGTCCCCAATCCATCTAAGGCTGCTCAAACAGGTCTTGCCTCTGCCGGCAAAATGATTGTGCTAGGATCGTCATCAATATTGTCCAACGAAAAACTGAGATCTGGTGCCGGCAACCAAGCACTTGCAAGAAACATCATATATTGGATGGATCAAAATGATGGCATGCTTGATGTACCTCCAAGGATTCTTCAATCATACAGTATTACGATGTCAGATGAGCAATTTGATCTGGTTTTTTACTATTTTGCTAGCATACCAGCTGTGGTTTTATTTTTGGGAGTTTTTGTTAGTTGGCTAAGAAAAGAATTGTAGCATAATGTTTAAAAATCGCACATTCCTGCTGTTATCTGCAAACCTCTTACTGGCAATATGGATTTTTATTTATTTTCAAGATGAAGGCGGCACAGATGAAAACATAAATTCCACATTTGCTGAAATGATCTCCAGGATGCATGAAATCGAGCTTTTGCAACCTCTGAACGAACAGACGATCATCCTGAAAAAAAATCAAATGAATTGGCAAATTACCCAGCCAATTTCATGGCCTGCAGAACCGATCTCCATCGCAAACCTGATTTCAAAGCTTTCACATTTAAACCTAACTCTAATAAGCACTTTTAGCGAGTTGGATGTAAAGGGTGAATTACCTCAAGATTATGGATTTGATGAGAATTCCTCATCTATTTGCCTGCTTGGTAATAATTCATCGCTAAAACTCACCATAGGTGACGCAACTCGTGACCAAACTGGTCGCTATTTGCTGGTTGAAGATGGGGGCAATAAATCAATTTGGCTTGGTCCTCGTCAAATTGATCAACTGGCAAACCGCCCAGTCAATGAATGGGCTAAATTGACATTTTTAGATGTACCTCTTTTCGCAATTGATAGCTTTCAAGTAACTGAAATTAAAAACGACGAAGGAAATATCACTACATCCCTTCAAAAGCAGAAGGAAGACTGGTATTTTTCCTTACCATCAGGTCTGCAGGCCGATGAAGGAGAGGTAAATTCTTTCCTCCATAAATTAGTATCTTACAAACTAATTGGCTTTGCTGAAAATAGTTTAGAAAATGAGCTTCAAGAAGTTTTGCACCTTACTGTAGAGGCAATGGGGGAAAGATACAGTTTCTCTTTTAATCGTACATTACAGGGAGAAACACCCAAGATAATTGTGAGATCAACCAACCACCAACAAATTTTTTATGTACAGGAAGAGTTCTTAGAGAATTTTAATCATTTATCTCTTAAGCTAAGAGAGAAGCGTCTGTTTTCTCTGGAATTAGATAGTTTAAATCGCATCAAGATAATGGAAAACAATCGCTCTCTCACTCTAAGAAAGAACGATGAGAATGATTGGATTGGTCTGGAAGATAATGGCACAAATACATTTTCTTTCCAATCGGATATGGGAGTTGTTCGGGATTTTACTCACAATCTTAATGCGGTTGAAGTCACTACCATCACGGAAATGAATCCAAATTCAATTAGTGTGGAGCAACAGGGGTTTGATCGACCCCAGTTTCAACTTGAAATTGAGGAAAATAATAGTATCCGAAACACAATTTTGATATCTAGGTCTAATTCAGAGACTTCCCTATGGAGCACTTATGTAACTGAACAATCATTGATTTGCTTGGTTAATACCCAGTGGGACAAATTGCTATCCGTAGAAGCAATCGATTACAGGGATCGTAGTCTTTTACCGACTCATTTTTCATCAGATCAAATCGTATTAAAATCACTGAGCGAAAATAAAGAGATTTTTAACTTTACCTATGATTCTTCAGGTGAAGACTACGAGAAACTCCTCGGATTCAAAGCCGAATATTTTGTTGATCTTTCCTTTAATGAGGAAGGTACTTGGGTGGATGGCGACTGGTTGCCCTGGATTTATTCTGTAAGTTTTGAATCAATTAATTCCAACGGAGAGAACCCAATCATTTTTAAACTATCTGACCGTATTGGAGGAACCAAATGGTATGCTGGTTCAGAGGAACTTGGATTAGTCTGCAACTTGCCTATCTCTATAATTGATGTGCTGGCGAAACGGGCCATATCAGACAGAACTGTGCCTTAACATGTCTGCTTCTCAATGAAGCCTGTAAGTACTTACTTATCCCTGTATCCTTCAAGAAATAAGGTTCGGTTATTTCTTTTCATGTGCTTGCTCGCCCAAGTTTTTTACATTTCCTTAGGGACGTTAAAATTTTCTCTTCCTTCAAGAATCTCTGAGATTTCCATAAATTCATTTCTTCCCGAAAATTTTGAAGTATCTATTGGTCAACCCTATATTCGCGGCATTTCAAGAATTGGATGTAAAACCTTAGTAGTTCGAAGTAATGAAATGGTTGTTTTAGAATTCAACGATCTTTCCCTTCCCATTAAGCCCGCTTGGCCATTAGATAATTATTTGTCTTTTTTTAGTGGATTGAATTTCTCAAAAGTAAAAGTTCTACCAGATAAAACAGAAGTGGGAAATTTTGAAATTCTTGATTTTTCATTAAAAAATTATCACATGGATCACCCCTCATTTTTGCATGCAATTATTAAGAGTGGTAACGTCCAGGCAGACCTAAATCTTGAATTTCAGAACATTAACAAGATATTTGAGAATATCTTAAGTGCCCCCAAAAGCTCTACTCCTAATTATGAAAGTTTTTTTAATTCATTAGTTTCTGCAAAAAATGAGATCAGTTTATGGACAACCTCCCTGCCACCTCTCAGTACCGAATTCCAAGGTGTAGTAAATAGCACTAATGGAAGAGTTTTTATCTCTCAAAATTATAGAAATGACAAAGCAGACCCGGACATTAAGAATTTTTTATCTGAATTAAATTGGCAAGTAAACTTGGCAAATGTCCCTTTGGTTAATTTTAGTTTTCAAACAAAAGCAGAAAAATTAGTTCTTAATACTTTGGGGATTGGACTAGATTTCTCCTTTCCTTTTGTTCAAGGGAAAGGAACTGTTGATTTAGAAAAATTTGATCTTCGTTCTACTCATACTAATTTCACTTTTCAAAAACTTACTGCATCTGGCAAAGTTTCAGGGGATTTACATCCAATTAGCTTATCAATCTCAAAAGAATTTAACATTTGGAGGGCTTATTTATTTGCAGATACTGAACATTCAGATGTTTCTCTGACTGTTATAAAAGATGACAGTGAATGGAATGTGGATGGGTTTATTGAATTGATCCCAAACCATTATAATTTTCGAGCACAATTGCCCCAAGGAGAATTAAAAATACTAGATGGTGAACGGTTGTATGTTAAGGCCTTCGAAAACCTGACCCCCATAACAAAAAAATCAAAAGTTCAATTCTCTCTTAATGCCAGCAAGTTTTCGGTTCTTCAAACACCGCCTGGTGATTTCTATTTCACCGGTGAAATGCTATCGGATCTATCGATTTTTATCAATCATGCCTATGGAAAACTAGGTAGAAGTGAAGTCTCTGGATCATATCACCAATATTGGCACCCTCTAAATTACCGCTTTCTGATCAATGGCACCTGCCATCCTCCTGACATTAGCAACTGGTTAGGAGTTTGGTGGCCTCCGCTCTGGGAGGATTTTTCATTTGGAAATGAGATTCCTTGGGGCAATTTTTCCATTGAGGGAATATGGGCAGGGCCCGCTGGTAATTCCGTAACCATTGGTCAGGTTAAAACAAAAGATTTAATTTTTAGAAATTTCCCCCTTATCAGTTCGCAAATAAAGGTAGCAGTTAATGGTCAATCTACGGATTTACTTGGAGAAAAGATCAAACACCATTTTGGCACCCTCGATGGTAGTTTGTCGTTCCCAAGGACATCCGAAAAAAGCGATACCCTTTTTTCTTTTTCACTCAAGGGGGATCTCCCCATAAACGAAGCAAATGAAGTATTTGGGGAAAGAGTTCAAGAGGTGTTAAGTGAATTCAATGCCGCTTCAATTTATTGTGAAGCCAAGGGAGAAATTATGAAAGATACGGCATCTGGAATTCTCGAGGGAAATAAGAGTTGGTACGAGTTGGATGTCTCCACAGCTGAACCATTTTCTTATTCTGGAATAAACATTGATTACGCCCGTGGGAAAATCTTTAGTTCTGAGGGCCTCATCAAAGCAAATTTTGATGAATTTGGCATGGCTTCAGGCCAAGGAAAGCTAAATTTTTATGAGACATCTACTCAATCCAACCAGATCTCATTTTCCATGGATCTTAAAAATGCGGAAAGTAATGAATTGTTTAACAATTTATCTAAATCTTCTCCTTTGGGAAACATTACCCCATCCCAAGATTCAAGTTCTTTAAATGATCAGAATGATGAAAACAAAGAGATTCGTGGCAAAGTTGACCTTTCTATCTTTGCAGAAGGTCCGTCTTCTGACATAAAATTTTATGAAGGTACTGGAAATATTCATTTTTATGATGTCGATATTGGATCTATCCATTTTCTTGGTGGTATCAGAGAGCGGCTAGGGTCTTTTAATTTCCCCCTACCTTCAGACGCTCTTTATTTTTCAAACCTGGAAGCCCCTTTTGCTCTCGAACAGGATCGTTTGATTTTTGATCAAGCGATCCTTTCTGGCCCGGTGTCCAGAATTGAAGCAAAGGGAGAAGTTAATTGGGTAAAGCAAGAGGTAGATCTTATGGCTGATTTCAAGTTGGCTGGAAATCTAGGTATTCCTGTATTGAAGCAAATTATAAATTGGGCGGATCCTTTATCGAAACTCAGCAAACTGAAAATTCAAGGAAATTGGGATAATCCTGAATGGTCTATTCATTTAGGTACAAACCTTCTGAAGCCTTAGAAAATTTGTTTTTTAGAAAAATCATTCAAATCAAACATTGCATGAAAATGTAAAACAGGTTTGATAGTAGTAATGTTAATCTTCAAACAGGGAGGACCATAGATTGGACTTAAGCGAACTTAAAGGAATTGTATCCATAATGCAGAAATCAGATCTCACTGAACTGGAGATCGAGCTAAAAGACTTGAAATTAAGAATGGCCCGCCCAGGCTCCGGAGCAGCACCCGCAAGAGAAGTTGTTTTGCATTCTCCGCCCATGACCTCAGCTCCGCCTGCCGTACAAGCTGAGACTCCCAAAGCTTCTGCACAAGAAGATGATAATTCGAAATTATTTACTTCTCCGATGGTTGGGACTTTTTACCGTCGTCCATCCCCTGAAGACCCTGAATTTGTTAAAGTCGGACAGAAAGTGAAAAAAGGAGACACCCTTTGTATCATTGAAGCAATGAAAGTGATGAACGAAATTCAATCAGATTTCTCAGGTGAAATAATCGAGACTTTGATCGAAGATGGTGTAAGCGTTGAGTTTGGCCAACCCTTATTCAAGTTTCGTCCTGCATAGCCCAAATGATTCGTAAAATCCTCATCGCAAACAGGGGAGAAATTGCTCTTAGAATTGTCCGGGCATGCCGTGAGCTTGGCATTCAAACCCTTGCCGTATACTCGGAGGCAGACGAACAGTCACTACATGTCCAATTAGCCGATGAAGCAATCTGTATCGGTCCTGCACCAGGTGCCGAAAGTTATCTCCGTGCTGACCGAATTCTAAGTGCTGCTGAAATAGCCGATGTGGATGCAATTCACCCTGGTTACGGATTTTTATCTGAAAATGCTGAATTTGCTGAGCAATGTGCATCCTGTAATATCAACTTCATTGGTCCAAAACCTGAAACAATTGGTAAAATGGGCGACAAAGCCATGGCTCGTGAGACTGTTAGCAAGGCTGGAGTTCCCATTATTCCTGGAAGTGATGGTCCCATTGAGAATGAAAAAGATGCCATCAAAATTGCCCAGAAGATTGGCTTTCCCGTTATAATTAAAGCTGTTGCTGGTGGAGGTGGCCGAGGGATGAGGATTGCCCACAACGCAGTAAGCTTTGCTAAGGAATTTCAATCTGCCCGCCTCGAGGCGACCAAAGCATTTGGTAACGGTGCTCTCTATGTTGAGAAATACTTGGAGAACCCTAGACATATAGAATTTCAAGTTTTAGCAGATAAACACGGAAATGTAATACATCTGGGAGAAAGAGATTGTTCAGTACAAAGAAGGCATCAAAAGGTTATTGAGGAAGCACCCTCCCCTTTTCTTGATAAAAACTTAAGGGCACGCATGGGTAAAGCGGCCATAAAGGCAACCCAGGCGGCTGATTATGTTAATGCTGGAACGATCGAGTTTCTAGTGGATTCAACGGGCAATTTCTACTTTATTGAAATGAACACGCGTATTCAGGTTGAGCATGCGGTGACTGAAGAGGTTACAGGCATTGATCTGATTAAAGAACAAATAAACATTGCATCGGGTAACCGACTTAGCATTTCACAAAAGGAAGTTTCGTTTAACAAACATGCTATCGAATGCCGTATTTGTGCTGAAAATCCTGCAAATGGGTTCGCGCCCTCTCCTGGCACTATTGGACTGTATTATGCACCCGGGGGTCATGGCGTTCGAGTAGACTCCCATGCTTATGGTGGCTATACGGTGTCTCCCTACTATGACAGTATGATCGCCAAGCTTATCACCTATGGAAGCACCCGTAAAATTGCGTTGGACAGGATGTACAGGGCATTAAGCGAGTACTTGATACGCGGTATCGACACGAATATAGAATTCCTTAAAGCCATTGTGCTTGATCCGGGCTTTCGCCAAGGCGAAGCTACCACATCTTATGTGGCAGAGTTTTTGTCCAGAGCCCCCAAAGATGTTTTTAAGAAAACTCACTAGGAGAGTGTAAATATGACCAAAAAGAAAATTAATCCCGAACCTGATGAAAGTATTCCTACCTTCTCTGAAGAGAGTGGTACGCTGGGAACTATACGAATTAACCACAGCGTAGTTGCTGGAATAGTTCGACTTGCAACTCAATCTGTCAAAGGCGTTATAAATGTAGGCGGGGCGGGAGTAGTTGAAGGACTTACAGATTTCTTTTCCAAAAAAGAGTCAGAACGCGGGGTTTCAGTAAGTGAAAATGATGACGGGACCTACAAAATTGAGGTACGTGTAGTCTTACGATTCGGGGTAGACCTTGCTAAAACAGGGGGGCTAATTCAGGAAGCCATTCGTGATCAGATCCTTGCGATGACAGGTAACCATGCTTCCGTAATCGATGTGGTCATTGACGACATTAAACAGGAGTCCCTTGACCAAGATGACGAGGATGATACTTGGTCTAGTCAGGATACTGATTAAGTTTTCTTATGTTTGCTGATTTTCAAGACTATCTCAGTCTTGACCCCCAAGAGGCTCTAACCGCCCCATTATTCTATTATTCCTTACTTATAATATTTTTACTGGGTTTATCTTGGTGGGTCATCAAGCGAACCAAGACAGAACTGGTAACGGTTTTTTCTGACGACGACGGTACAGTACATATTACTCCTCAGGCATTAAGAGAACTCGTCCGTAAGACTTGTGCAAATATTCCAGGAGTACACCTGCCCACCACCAAAATTTCCCAAAGATCGAAGCTCATTAGGTTACAGGTAAAACTTCGAGTAGACCCCCATTGCAAAGTTAAAGAAGTTAGGTCTCAATTGAAGGTTACTCTGGAAGAAGTTATGATTGAAAATCTAAATTTCGCCAACTTCAGTGGGATTGATATAATCATAAAAGGGTTCCAGGACACAAAATAGTTACTAGATTCGTACCAAGTACAAAATTGTCAGGCTAAGCGACAGGTCTTTTTAGGGGTGGTTTCCCTAGAACAAGAGGTATTTTAGTATTGCGAAGTAATGCATGCCAACCTTGATCATCAGAACTTTGTATACCCTTGTTTTGGATGAGCCCAGTGCCCATTGGCTTTTGATGTAAAGGTGAGAAACCTCCGGATAGAACTTTTCCGACTACCTCATCATCAGGACCAAGAATTTGACATCCCTCCCGGGGAATTCTCCGGTCGTTAGCAAGGTAATAAAATATTCGCTTGATTGGTTGGTTTTCTTTTTCATTTAAGAGAGCAGAACGCCCGCAAAACCTTAGTTTATGCCAGCCAATTGCCCAAGATAATCCCGCCTGGACTGGAGAAATCTCGGGGCAAAGTTCATGTCCATAAAGAGGAAACCCAGCTTCCAGTCTCAGGCTATCACGGGCTGCCAGACCAACCCATTGGACACTTAATCTTGCCAAGGCATTTGCCCAATTGCCTACTTCGTTAACGGGACAATAGATCTCAAAACCATCTTCCCCGGTATAACCAGTCCTAGCTATAATCGAGTGAAAACCCATCCAGCTACCTTCAATAAAATGCATTTTGGATAGCTGTGAGAGATTTTCATTAATAGTTTTAGATAAAGTAGCTTCTGCCTGTGGTCCCTGAAGTGCAAGTTGTCCCCAAAAAGATGATAGGTTTTTTAATTCGCAATCAAATCCTGAAGCACGGTTAGACAAAACTTTAAAATCCTCGGATGTATTGGACGCATTTACGCAAAGAAGAAACTTGTTTTGCTCCCTTCGATAAACGATTAAGTCATCCAAAGTACCCCCATCTTCATTACATAAAATAGAATACTGAGCCTGCCCGATGCCACACTTCTTTAAATCATTAGTTAATGCAAAATTAAGAAAATCTTCTGCTTCTGCTCCAGCCACCTCGATTTCTCCCATGTGAGATACATCGAATAATCCAACAGAGTTGCGAACAAGAAGGTGTTCACTCAAAGAGCTTCCATATGAAACAGGCATATTCCAACCCGCAAAGGGAGTAAATTTAGCTCCCTGTGAAAGGTGATGCTCATGGAGCGTGAGTTTTTTTAGTTCAGACATTTTCAGAGCTTGCCAAAGTTGGTGGATAAGTTGTTTGTAATAAAGAGATGAGCCATTGCTCTGTCAAAGTACAAGATTTCCTGTTTAATGGTTAGCCAGTTAGTTATCGCCGTTGTTTTAACTATTGGTGTATCTGCTTTGTGCTCGATGCTCGAAGCGATGGTTTTAAGCGTAACCACTGCAGAAATAGAAAATTTTAAAAAACTTTCTCCTAAAAGAGGAAAGCTTTTCGAAAAGTACAGAAATGAAATTGATGAAACAAGCTCAGCCATTCTCAGCTTAAACACTATCGCGAACACCCTGGGAGCTACCTTGGCGGGAGGATTGGCCGAAAAGGCATTGGGTGATGGTAGTAACTCCATTCTCATTTTTGCGGGAGGAATGACTTTGGGGATCTTGTTCTTTTCTGAAATTCTACCCAAAAACCTCACAGTCATATATCGTTCCGACATGATTGGCTTTCTTGTTCCTCCCCTTGTGCTAGTTCGTTTCTTAATGTCTCCGGTTTCTAAAATTTGTAAATTTACAATGAGGGCAGTGGTCCCAACCAAAGAAAAATCAAACGAGGAGGATGAAGAAGAGATAATTTTGCTTGCCCGAAAAGGTGCAAAAGAAGGGACCCTTTCTTCGGACGAAAGTGATTGGGTCACCAACGCCCTAAGGCTTGATGGGGTTAAAGTTCGTGAAATCATGACTCCAAGAACGGTGATGTTGGCATTGGATGAAAACCTAACAGTTGAAAAAGTATTTCAAACTTACCCCAATGTCCCCTTTGCACGGATACCTGTTTATTCCGATAACATTGATCACATTACAGGGGTTGTCCGAAGAAGAGACCTGCACAACGCCATGGTGGAAGATAAATCTAAAATTATTCTTAAAGACCTGGCTTTACACCCGTTGTTTGTCCCTGAAAATGTGAGTGCGGACAAAGCACTCCTTCTTTTGCTTGCCGAACATTCCCAATTATCTATTGCGGTGGACGAATTTGGTTCCGTTGCGGGGGTGCTGGCAATGGAAGATATTATCGAGAGTATTTTGGGGCAGGAGATTTTCGAACACGACGATCTTGCTGTAGATATGCGTGAATTGGCCAAGAGGAGACACGATGTACAATCTGCAAAGTCCTCAACCAAACCACTCGACGCGTCCCATTAATCCATGGAAATTCTATCTTCGACATGGGTACACAACCTCAGCCCTTTTCTTTGGAAATTTCCCGAATCCTGGGGCGACTGGGGCCCCGGAGGAATAAGGTGGTATGGACTCTCTTATTTGGCTGGTTTTGTGGCAGCTTATTACTTGTTATATTTGGCTTACATAAAAAAAAGGAGTCCCTACGATAAGGAACAAATCCTAAACCTCATGACCTTTCAGATCCTGGGAGTTTTGCTGGGAGGTAGAATTGGGTTCGCCTTGCTTTACCGAACTGAAGAACTTTTCCAGGATCCACTTATGCTTTTTTATGTCTGGCAGGGAGGTATGGCGAGCCATGGTGGTTTTATTGGAGTCATACTGGTTACTTTTTGGTATGCTCGGAAATCACACCAATCTTTTTGGCCAGTTGCAGATCTGATCGCAACTATTGTACCTCCGGGGCTTTTGTTTGGAAGGGTGGCGAATTTTATAAATGGAGAATTATGGGGAAAGGCAACGACTGTACCTTGGGGAGTATTATTTCCCAAAGCTCCTGATTTCGCTCAGGGAATTGCGAGGCATCCATCCCAACTATATGCAGCTTTCCTCGAGGGGTTTCTTGTTTTCGTATTCATTCAATTTAGGTTTTGGAAATCAAATGTATGCCAAAACTCTCCCGGAAGGTTAGGAGGAGAGTTCCTGATTGCTTATGCCATAGCCAGAATATTGGGGGAATTTTTTCGGGAACCAGATGCCTCTTTAATTATGGGAATTTCACGCGGACAATTTTATTCTATCTTCCTTCTCTTGGGTGGATTTTTCGTAATTTTTATTGCAGAAAAAAGGCGATCTCTATCCAGCTGATTGAATTTTTTGCATCAGGTTTTTCCCAACATAGTGACTTTGTGAATGGTTTGGCTTTGACAGTTAATCGAAATAAGAAACAAATCATAACTTTCTCTTCTAAATAATGATCAGCAATCTCTTCGGCTTTCTATCTAATGATATTGGAATTGATCTTGGCACGGCCAATACCTTGGTATTCGTAAAAGATAGAGGAATTGTACTACGTGAACCAAGCGTGGTAGCTCGTTACAAAACCAGCAAGAAAGTCTGTGCTGTGGGCTCGGAAGCCAAAAGAATGCTTGGCCGGACTCCAGGAACCATTGAAGCACTTCGTCCCATGAAAGACGGAGTTATAGCTGACTTCGAGATATCAGAGGCCATGCTCCGATACTTTATTGAAAAAGTCGATAAGAGGAAATTAGTTCCCCCCCGTGTGGTTATTGCAGTCCCTTCTGGAATTACCGCTGTGGAAAAGCGGGCGGTCAAAGACTCAGCAATACGAGCGGGTGCAAGGGAGGTATTGCTGCTGGGTGAGCCTATGGCTGCATCGATTGGTGCAGGTCTTCCGATTCATGATGAATACGCTAATATGATTGTTGATATTGGCGGAGGCACAACTGAAGTTGCAATAATTTCAATTTCTGGTGTCTCGTTTCAAAGAAGCATACGGGTTGGGGGTGACGAGCTTGACGAAGCAATTGTAGCTTACATGAAACGCGCTTATGGATTGTTGATTGGGGAAAGGACCGCAGAGGAAATCAAGTTTTCTATCGGTTCTGCCTCTCCTTTAGACTCCGGTGAGTTAAGCATGGATGTTCGGGGAAGAGATTCTACTGCAGGATTGCCTAAGACTATTCACATCACCTCTCAGGAGATAAGGGAGGAAGCATTGAAGGAAGTTGTTCAGCAGATCGTAGATCTTGTCAAAAATGCCCTAGACCGATGCCAACCCGAACACTCGGCAGACTTAATTGATCGGGGAATCGTGCTGGCAGGGGGCGGTGCTTTGATCCGCGGATTGGATCAAGTAATTAGCGATGCAACTGGACTAACTGTGATTCAAGCTGAAGATCCTTTAAGTTGCGTGGCGAATGGGACTGGAGAGTTTCTTAACTTGCTAGATTCTCTGAGCCGCGAACAAATCGATCGATTGGTCACCCAATAATTTTTCCTTTTGGCCGCTCCGCAGGACAGGCCCAAATTCGGACCCTTTCTGGTTTTAGGGTTATTTTTTTTGGTCTTTATTACCATGCCCTCCGCTTGGAAGGCATTAATTCAATCGACATTCGAAGAGTTTGAGGCACCCGCGTGGGAAATCACCTCAAGAATTAAAGACCTAACCGATTATTGGGGACATCGCTCGGATTCAAAAAAAACGCTCATAGCAAAGAACCGAGACCTTTCCAGGATTAGGGCAGATTGGAATCTTCAGGAAAACCTTCTTGAAAAATGGGAAAATGAACTTGTAAAGCTTAACACCATACAATCCGAGTTAGAAGCCTTGGAACAAAAAATTGGCCTGGATGCTGAGATTGCTTATCGACCTGTAATTGCCCGAGTGACCCATCGCCACCTGAGCTCGTGGTGGCAAGAGTTATCTCTTCGGAAAGGAACTAAACAAAAACTTTCTCCGGGTTTAGGCGTAATTCACTCAGACGGTATTGTCGGGCGTGTCCATCAAGCAGGTTTAAATTCATCTGGGGTTGAACTTGCCACAAATCCAAGTTTCCGAATTGTTGCGCATTTTAAAGGAGATGACAGACCTGTTACTTTTCAGGGTTCGGGGATTTTATTAGGTGGGCGACCTATGGGCGTGGTCCTCGATGTGCCCCATGATATTCAAATACCTAATAACAGTAGACTGCTTCTGGAAACCTCAGCACTTGGTGGGACCTTTCCTGGAGGTTTGCCAATTGGTATGGTCAACTTCCTTGAGGATAGTGGCGACGGTTTGTTCAAGACTGGCAAAGTTTATTTATCCCAAAATCTAGGCAAAGTTTCTGAGGTCACCGTACTTGTACCCGAAGAAGGCAGGTAAGTGGACAGATGAATAAATCTAACTTTTATCTGCTTTTACTAACAGGCTCTAACTTTTTTGTGATATGGTGTGTTGCCCTGCTAAATTCTGTGTTTAATCCATGGGGCATTTTTGTCTATCTGCCCGGTTTACTTATTATTCCTCAATATCAATTGCTGGATTCTTATCGTGGCGTGGTATCTTTGCTTTTAAGCGGTTTTCTTTGGGATCATTTTTTTAATCATACCCTTGGGTTTCATGCTTTCTTCTTTGGATTAATTTTTCTTATTTCCAGGGAATTCATTCGTTCGGGAAAACAAAATCCTAAATTTATAATCCTTTATCAACAGACCACTAATTTTATCCTAGCGGTCCTGTGGTTTCTTTTATGTGGATTGGACAACCCTGAAAATGGGAACTGGTATTTAAGCAGGTTTATGAGCGATATTCTTATTTCTGCCTTACTTCTTATTCCTATTTCGTATTGGTATATTAAGTTTTGCAACGAACTTGTCTATCGTTTCGAACCTTCATTACGTCGAATCATCACTCCCTCAAAATGAAATTTTTTGAGAAATACTTTCCTGAAGCCAGAAGGTTCAGGATATTTGCCTGGATTTATCTTATGCTGTTCATGAGTCTACTGAGCGTTCTTTTCTTTAGACAGGTGGTCGAGCAAGATGAATATGCAGAAAAAGAAAGGAAACAAGGACAGCGAAGAATTGTAAGACCCGGAGCGAGGGGAGATGTTTTTGACCGGCATAACCATCTACTCATCGGAAACCGTGCACATTATTCCGCAAACCTACATCTTGAACTTCTTGCTCAAGAAATATGGGCAGAAAAAATTAACATAAGGAGAATCTCCTATGCGATGAGGGATCAATTGAGCCAATTTAATAAGATAGGCTTGGAAAAACTCCTGACCCTTTGTTTTCAGCAAGACCATGTAATTAAAAGAAAAATTAAAATTTCTGGGAAAGTATCACCCTCATCAAAACGGGCACAATTGTGGATTGATAACAAACCTATCCATACCAGCAGAAAGGGAAACTTGTGGAGTGCTGAGATCTCTAAATCTAATTTAGTTAATTCTTATTCTTCATTAGTTCGCTTTGAAGGAGCAGAAAAAGAAATTATTGTTAATGTTGCTGGACTTTTTGCATTAAATTTCGGCCTCGACCTTAACGGTGTCCCCGTTCCTAAAACCAGCATTATTGAGAAAGACCTCAACTGGTATGACCGTATCTTTAATCATTCAGAGACAGATTATTTAAAGTTTTCGGCTAGTGGATTTTCGCACTCCTGGGAAGCAAGATATACAGTCGTTCAGAATTATTTAGCCAAAGTAAATAAGCTCACGGGACGAAATAGTGAGATAAGTTTGAGCGAATTACAAAAGCATTGGAGGAGTAAGTTGGTCTTACCACTTGAAATTTGCGGAGACTTAACCAATGAAGAATATGCTCTATTAATTGAGAAATTGCCTCCAGACTCTCCCATTCAAGTACAAGCCAAAGCTGTTAGGCATTACCCTCATAACTACTTAGCATCTCATGTTTTGGGCTATGTTGGCAGCGGTTATGAAGCCAATCCTGAAACTCAATCGGGGTCAGACTTAGCCACTTTTGAATTACAGGGCAGAACTGGCAAAGCGGGCATTGAAAGAACTTTTGATGATCAACTGCGCGGAAAAGACGGGGTTGATATTTGGCTGGTCAATCCAATGGGCTCAAGGTTTGAGAGGGTGGAAAGACAGCCCTCCGAGAAAGGAAAATCCATTCAGCTAACCCTGGACCTTCAACTCCAGAAGATTGCTGAAGATTCGATTGATCGAATGGTTTATAAAGTTGCGGAGCAAAGAATATTACCCGATCAAGACTGGGCAAAAACGCTAGAAAGAAGAACAGCGCGTGCCTTAATTGGAACCAACGAAACAGAGGTCAGGGCCGAATTGTTATTATCCGCATTTAAAGATGCCCCCTTTCCCTTAACTGGACAGCAAGCCTCAACTGTCGCAGGCTTTAAAGGTACAGAGGTGGATGCAAATCGACTGCTCAGGCACTTATATGCACAGGGCGTATTACAACGGGGCGAAAACAAACCGAACGCCTTTACCCTTGCCCCTCCTCCCCCTCCTCCAGGCGCCGCGGTCTTAATAGATCTGGAATCTTTCGAGATTCTAGCTTTAGCCAGTAAACCAAATTATGATCTGAGCAGTTTGACTCCCTTCATTTCTCAGGCTGCATACGACGAAATCCAGAGACGGGAAGCTTGGTTGCCCAGGGCTTGGCACCCAGGGTATGCACCTGCTTCCCCATTTAAATTAGTCACTGCCCTTGCAGGCTTACGTACTGACACACTGGACCCCAAAGAAAAGCTGCTTTGTGAAGGCATTTACCGGGGGATGAAATGCCATGTTCATCCGGGACAGCATGGTGAACTAGATCTCCATCAATCAATTGCCCAAAGCTGTAATGTCTACTTTTTTCGCTGTGCTGAGAAAATGGGTCATGAACAACTGATATCCGAGGCAAGGAGGGTGGGCATGGATCAAAAGCCTTCTTTAACCCTCCCTTCCCTGCGGGATAGCCCAATTGTACCAGACCCAATATGGAAGAAAAATAATCTTGGTGTTAAATGGACGATGGAAGACACTTTCAATATTTCCATTGGGCAGGGTGGCTTAAGACAAAGCCCTCTGCAAATGGCATGCTTTATTTCCAAGTTAGCAACGAATTTAAAATCCTTTGATCCGATCCTTACCCTAAACAATAAAAAGAGCCCAAAGTATTCAGACCGCCTTATCGATGAATCAGATCGCCAGGCTATCCTAGAGGGTATGGTATTAGCAACTCAGGAGGGCACAGCCAGACGGTGCCAGATTGATGGTATATCTATTGCTGGAAAAACTGGCACTGGTCAGTGGCGTAATCATAACATGAAATTAAACTTGGCCTGGTTTGTTGGTTTTGCTCCCGCCCATTCTCCCAAAGTTGCAGTTTCGGTTTTAATTGAAGGAGTCATTCCCCAAGATCAGGTGCAGGGAGGTCTTACCGCGACTCCGATTGCTCGTGATCTTCTAGCTGCTTACTTTGCCAAATACCCCCCTCCTGTCTCTAAACTTGAATAATATTCTATCTCACTCTTCATCACTTGATAAACCCATGGTAGCGACAAATTCAACAATGCTGGAAATCGGCACAAAAGCTCCTGCTTTTACTTTGCCTAATCCCAGAAATAACTCTCCTTTTCGATTCAGTCACGAGACCTTGCACAAAGGGTGCTTGATTGCATTCATTTGCAATCACTGTCCTTATGTAATCCACATACTTGATTCGCTGACTGATCTGTGTAACCAATGGCAGGAAAAAGGACTGCAAATTATTTTTATATCGTCCAATGATGTAGATAATTATCCAGCTGACTCCCCAGATCTTATGAAAGAATTAGCGGAAGAAAAAGGCTTTGATTTTCCTTATCTTTATGATGAGGATCAAAGAGTTGCTCATGCATATCGTGCTGCATGCACACCTGATTTTTTTCTTTTTGATGTAAATTATTTACTCTATTACCGCGGACAGTTTGATGAATCTCGCCCCGGCAATTCGATCGAGCCAAACGGGGACGATTTAGCAAATGCGGTCAACAGGCTAATTTCTGGAAAATCTGCCCCCAGCACCCAGAAGCCCAGCCTCGGTTGCAATTTGAAATGGAAAAAAGGAAATGAGCCTTACTATTTTGTCCCTAAAAAATAATTTTGCAGCTTTTCGAATGATCTAAGCAGCTAATTTTATTTTGTGGTCATCACATAAACCCCGTCCCATTCATCGCCTGGAGGGTTTTCTTTCATAACCTTGCAGCGATCAATTAAAATCATCGATGGGTTGTCTTTTACTCCGGGGGTAACTCCAGGTTTGTTGGGTTCCATTTCTTTTGCTTTTTCAAAAAGACTTAAAGCCCCATCCCAGTCTTGTAATAAGTATTTATCAATTCCCTGGCGGAAACAATCCAAGCAATCCTGCGTCTCCTGGGAAAGTTCATTCATAAATCCGGTTGGTTCGAACATGGCTACGGGCTGTGATCTTCCCTTAACCACTATCCTATCCAAATATCTGAATGCAATGTCGTCCCGGGTTTTCTCCGATGCAAGCTTGGTTTCTTCGGTCACCATGATGTAGGCTCCATATGCCTTTGCACCACTTTCACAACGGGCAGCCAGGTTGACCATATCGCCCATCATGGTGTAGTTAAAACGGTCCAAAGCGCCCATATTACCAACCGTTGCCGTTCCCGTATTGCACCCAATTCTGGTTTGCATTTGAGTGACCAAACTGTGGCACTTACCCCACTTTTCTACTTCAGGTACCCATTTTTTCCTTAGCTCTATCTGCTTTTGTTGCATAAGAATTGCAGTTCTGACCGCTTGGTAAGCATGGTCATCCATAGGAATGGGTGCTCCATACATGGCCACAATCGCGTCTCCAATATACTTATCCAAAGTTCCACGCTCTTCCTGCAGAATATTGGTCATAGCGGTTAAATATTCGTTCATCAAATCGACCAACCCAGTCGGAGTTAATAGCTCAGAAAAACTGGAGAAGGCCTGAACATCGCTAAAGAAGGCGGTGATTGCAGTTTCCTCACCTCCAAGGGAAGGTTCCTGACCCGATGCAACCATTTGCTCGACCAAATCGGACGACACATAACTCCCAAACATGCCTTTCAATCTCCCCTTTGCTTTTTGTTCGATCACCACCATTGCAGCCAACCCAATAAAAGAGGTACTAAGGCCTGCACATGCAGGTGCCGTAATGGGCCACACGATATGAGATTGGGAAAAGGTTTCAAATCCGAGATAAACATATCCAATCAAAAGGAGAATTCCAGCACCCTGTACCAAACTGGCACGTTTTCCCTGATACACGGCCAGTAATGCCATCAGGACACAGACAAAAAGGGTTGCAAAGTGATCTATTGCAAGGGGGAGTCTTTTTAAATACACCCCGGAAGTTAATGTTTTAATCAGATTTCCATGCACGCTTACTTTGGGTACAGCTGTCGAATCAAGTGGAGTTGGAGCCAAGTCCTGAAATGTTTTTTCTTCCGGCCCGATCAAAACGATGGAATCATTGAAGGCAGAGAAGAAATCTTGAATTCTTTGCATTTCCTCTTTTTGCAGAGCTAAGTTTTGTTGGTTGATTGATACCGCTTCAGATATTTGCTGCTTTTGACCGAGCAAGGTTTTGTTGTCAGGGTCTTTTGCGAGAGCCTGATTAATTCTGCCCAAATACTGGTCACTTTGGAGAGTAGTAATTTTATTTTCCAAATCCGCAATAGATGAGGATACTTGGTCATAAAACTTGGAATATTCTAAAACATCTCCCATGCCGCACATTGGATTGTACTCAGATAAAATGCTAGGGGGAATGAAGTAATAACTTATAGAACCGAGCAGGGAGAAAAAGCTTTCGAAAGAGGGGATGTTAATATCGTCCGATTTTGCAGAAATTAGGGATTGCGCGGTCAAGACCTTTTCATTTTCGATACCCAAGTTTTGCAGGCAATTGGGGAGTTCTAAATCGCTTTCAGGCACCTCAAGGTTTTCGACCTTTGATAGTAAGAGACGAATAATTCTGGGAACTAAAGCTAAATATTCTGCAAAGTTTTTATCAACATAGGCTCTTTTAGCCTGAAAGGTTAACTGCTTTTCCTCCTGAGTTTCAGACCATTGGGAAAACCAATTAACCTCAAGGAACTGACCATCTGAAAGGTTTGCCTGGACCAAAACTCCATGCTCGGGATGAACAATGGAAAGACTATTATAATGCTCATCAATTTCGACTGCATCCTCCCCGAGTCCATAATACGCCAATAATGTCTCAACGCCTAAAGCAAAGATTTTTATATCTCGGCGCAGCGGAACTTCATTGGGCAGACTATCTACCAGGATACCTCCACTCACTGCGCTGTCGCTTCCTTCATAAATTAGCCTCAGACTATCATTTGTTTCGAAAAGCTGTGCCTTTACCTGACCCGTAAGCTTAGCCAACTGCTGCTTTTTCTGCATCTCCTCATCCTCAAGCTTTTGTAAGTTTTCTTGGTTAGCACTGATTTCTTCGACTACGGCTGAGAGCTTGCTTAAGTTGGAGATGATCGCGTTATTCAATAGATCAATTTTTTCGTCCATAACACGGAGTGCCTGATTCATTTCCTCACCAGAAATTTCAGCTGAAGAGCTATTTTGTTTTTGAGCGATAAGCACTAAAAGTTCGTCTCTTCTTTTTGTACGAATTTCCAACTGCGGTTGGATTACCGCAGCAAGCACAGGGTTTTGATTCAAAGTATTTTGAAAATTTTCAATTTCACTTGCTAAATTCTGGAGTTCAACCGCAAGCTCCTCCGCATTTTGACCACTGTTCCCTGATTCCGATTCATTTGTTAAGATATTGGACAAGATTTGCTGAACTTCTGCCTTTCGAGAGTTTATTTGCGGTTCAATAATATCTTGCAGACTATCGTTTGCCTGCAGAGTGTTTTGAAAGTTTGAAATCTCCTCATTTAGCAAAGTAATTTTGGCTTTTCGGGTGTTGAAATACTCCAAGCTTTCGTCACTTTCAAATTTGGCAGTCTTTAATTCTTCCAGGTCTTCATTTAAACTGGCTAGTTTGAGCTGATACGGTAATTTTTTTTCTTGGTAGCCACCCAATTCTCTTTGAAGAGAATCAATGGCATCTTTGTTATCCCGTGGAAGTTCGTATGCTAATACACTTCGCTTACCCCCCAACAGATTATAGGCATGTGCCTTGCCGCCTGTATAATACCAAAGGGGGACCCACCTTGGTATTTCATCAACCGCCCGGTAAGGGGAAACGGTAAAGGAACCGACTCGACCGAGATAGGACTGGTTCTCATAACTAAGAATTGGGTATGAGGGAGACTCTGGATAGTGAAATTTGCCAGAATTAATAGAATAACCATCCTTAAAGAAGGGAGGAAATGCACTCTCTCCAGTTGGCTTTACATATGATGTTTGGACTCCCGAATATAAACAGCCAAGAACCACTCTCTCTGGATATTTTTGAATAAGCTCAGCCAAAGCAATGTCACTTCGATATGAATTTTCCTTAGGTACCATTCTAGACATACTCTTTGGAGTAAATCCAAAATCGAAACCCAATGACCTCGCCTTTCCTTTTTCAATAAGCGCCAAAGCAGTGTCTCTAAAGAATGCCCGGTCCCACGGTCTTTCTCCTACCCCGTCCATCTCAAGCGTCCCACCATCAAAATTTACATAGATTAACTTGGGTACACGGGGGATCTTGTTCCCGTCTGGAAGTGCAATTTCTTGCTTGTGCGCATAGTGGGCCTGTGGAATTTCTCCTCTAAACTGCATCCTCCAATCTAATGTTTTTATCTTTAGGTAATCGAGAAAACCCCAATGATTTAAACCTATCCAAAGGAACGGTATAAATAAGAGGCATAAAAAGGTAACCTTGGATTCTTTACTCATCTTAATCATAGCAGAAGCAACAAAGTGCAAATAATCTCATCAGCTAAGCATCTTAAAGAGCTAAGTATTAGCCAAGCCGAAAAACATAACCACAAATAAAGTCCTTTTGCCTTGGACAAAAGTACTTATCAGATACGCTAATTCCTTTAAAATAATATGAGCACAAACTTATCTTCGTCACCTCCAACCCCTGAAGAACAGGATAAAATAAGAAACGAGGCAGCTTGGGTTTCTCTTCTAAAACAAGAGATTGCACAGGTAATCGTTGGGCAAAAGTATTTGATCGATCGTCTTGTCATTGGATTACTGGCAAACGGTCATGTACTGCTGGAAGGGGTTCCTGGACTTGCCAAAACTTTAGCAGTTAAAACATTGGCAAAATGCATTAAGGGAGAGTTTAAACGCATTCAGTTTACACCAGATCTTTTGCCAGCCGATGTTATTGGGACTTTAATTTACAGCCCGAGCAAAGGTGAATTCACCACCAAAAAGGGTCCTATTTTTACCAATTTTTTACTGGCTGATGAAATCAATCGTGCGCCCGCCAAGGTTCAAAGTGCCTTACTCGAGGGAATGCAGGAAAGACAGGTAACCATCGGGGATGAAACCTTTCCTCTCCCCTCCCCTTTTCTAGTACTCGCGACCGAAAACCCGATTGATCAGGAAGGAACCTATCCCTTGCCTGAAGCACAGATGGACCGGTTTATGCTTAAGCTTATCGTTGATTATCCGGAACGATCAGAAGAACTTAAGATATTGGATGCCAATGCCAATGTATCTGTCAGTCATCAAGTCAATGCGGTAGTCGATGCAGAAACAATATTTCGTTCCCGCTCCCTCGTGGATCAAATCTATGTGGATGAAAAATTAAAAGGTTACCTGGTGGATCTTGTGCTCGCTACCCGAAAACCAGCAGAATACGGTCTTTCAGAAATAGAAGCTTTTATCCGTTTTGGCGCTTCCCCTAGGGCTACGATTAGTTTAGCCCTTGCCTCTAAAGCAGTGGCATTCACTCAGGGACGAAGCTTTGTTACCCCACAAGACCTCAAGGATATTGCATCCGATGTACTCCGTCACCGAATTATAGTAAGTTACGAAGCGGAAGCGGAAAATGTGAACAGCGATGAGATAATCCAGAAGATTTTGGATACGGTGCCCGTCCCATAATCTCGTTGATTCATTCGAATACATTGTAACCGGTAAATTTTGTGCTCGTTTGATGAACGAACATGACCCTGAATTTACGCGCGAAATATTGCGTAAGGTCAGACAAATCGAAATCCGCTCAAATAGGCTTGTTTCGGAGGTTTTCTCTGGCTCCTATCACAGTGCTTTCAAAGGGCAGGGAATCGACTTTGAGGAGGTAAGAGAATACCAACCCGGAGATGAAGTTCGTACAATTGACTGGAATGTAACCGCAAAATCTGGGGTGCCCTATGTGAAACAGTATCGGGAAGAACGGGAACTTACCATCCTTCTGGCAGTCGATATTTCGAAGAGTACAGGATATGGCTCAAAAAATAAGAGTAAGCGCGAAAAACTTGCCGAACTTGCTGCCCTTTTAGCTTTTTCCGCTAATCGAAATGGAGACAAAGTTGGACTGCTATTATTTTCTGATCAAACCGAGCTTTATCTCCCTCCCACCAATGGGCACAAACATGTATTACGGATATTAAGAGAAGTGCTCTTCAAACCCGCTGTCGGAAAGTCCACAAATCTTTGTGAAGCATTAGAGATGATTAATCAGATGACCCGGCGCCGGGCGGTCATCTTTTTCCTGTCAGATTTTCTTATCACCCATAAATCCTCCGCTGAGGAACATTCCGCTATAAATCCTTTGTTCCATAAGCTCTCCCAAACCAGGCTCCGGCATGATTTAATTTGTGGAAAGATATTTGATCCCAAAGAGCGTGAACTTCCTAATGTGGGTCTCGTTACAATGGAGGATTCAGAAACCGGGGATTTATTGACTATTGATACCTCAGACAACCAAACAAGGCTTGAGTATAAAAATTCCTACGAGAGACGAGAAAGGCACTTTTCTAAAGAACTAAAAAAACGAGGAATTGATGAATTTTTATTTTCAACTGATGGAGACTTTTCCAAGGAGCTATACAGCTTTTTTAAAGTGCGGGAAAAAAGGAGAAACTGATGGAGACATCCATATCCAATACCAAACCCTACTTGCTTGATCCCAATTTTCTTGTGGATAGCCCCATGCCTGTATTCAAATCCCTTACCGAGTTGGTTCAGGAAAATATTTGGTGGATCCTATGCATTTTCATTATCTTTATACTTTGCGGTCTATTCTATTTTTTTAAGAAAAAGAAATCCAAGGAAGTTATATCAAACCAAGCACCAGTACCTGTTGATCCATTTACCGAAGCAATCCAACAACTTGATAAATTAGAATCAACTTCACCCAGACCCGCTGCCAAGCCTTTTATTTTCAGACTCTCCGAAATCCTGCGCCTCTATGTGGAAAAACAGTTTAACCTTCCTGCACTTGAATGTACTGGAGAGGAATTTATCAGGAAGGTAGCCGTACATCCATTTCTCCGAAAAAAATTTGAGGTGCCTTTAAAAAATTTTGTGTCCAAGGGGGACCATATCAAATATTCAACGGATCAATCGGATGCTAAAGTACTTGAGGAACTTCTTCTTTCTGCCCGAAAATTTATTGAACAAGCCCAGCATGAATTGGATGTTCAACGACAGAAGCTCCAGGGAAATTTAAATTCAAAAACAAGTCTTCCCCAAAAATGAAGGAATGGTTAGACAGCTTGCTTTTGGGTGAACCCTACTGGGGTGGGTTACTACTTATTTTGCCCCTTCTTGCCTGGATAAAAAGCAAAGTTGCCAAACAAAAGCCTGCCCTACTTTTCCCAACCCTAAGCCTACAATTCGATAAGGTTAATATTAGCTCAAAAAGGTGGAATTGGTTGCCTTCGGCTTTGCGTATTTTATCTTTTGTTTTCCTTATTATTGCTCTTTGCAGACCACAGCTCGACCGAAGCACCAAAACTGTTTTATCAAGTGGGGTGGACATCGTTTTAGCAGTTGACTTGTCTGCATCAATGCTCGCCCTAGACATGAGCCAATCCACTGCTGATGAAATCACCCGTCTGGATGTTGTCAAAGATGTGCTCAAGGAGTTCATAAACCAAAGAAAATACGACCGTATTGGACTTGTCGCTTTCTCCGTGGATCCATATCTGGTAAGTGCACTCACCCTAGATAAGGAGCACTTACAAAGAAACCTTGATCGTCTGAGGGTTGGGCTCACTCATCAAACAGGAACCAATTTAGGATCCGCCTTGGCCGAAGGGATTAACCGGCTAAGACCATTGGAGTCCAAATCAAAAATTCTTATTCTTCTCACCGATGGGAAAGATGAGCCTGCCCCGCCGCACAGCCCTCTCATCTATGCAAACGGGGCCAAGGGGGATAAGATAAAAATTTATACGATTGCGATTGGATCCAGTACGCGCACACGCACTTACTTATTCGACTCATCGACCCGGGACCTTCTTCGGGGGCCAAATGGTATTCCCATTGTACGGGTTGCTGATTATCCAGTGGATAAAGAAATTCTGGCAAAAATTGCCAAGACGACTGGTGCCCAATTTTTTGAAGCCAAAGACAAAGCAACACTAAAATCAATTTACGATGAAATTGACCGGCTTGAAAAGTCTGAAGTCGAAATGGGCGTTAATGCCCTTTTTGAAGATCTCTATGTTTGGCCTTTGGGACTCTCCGTCTTGCTGCTTTGCATGGAGTTTATTTTAGCTCGAACCCGCTACCTGACAATCCCTTGAACCATTTTGCCCAGCCCTATCTTTTGTACTGCATTCCAGTTGTCATGCTTCTGCTGGTCATCGTCTATATGCATAGCCGGAAAATTGCAGACCAGAAAATTAAGCAGTTGGTTGCTACTAAACTACTTAATAAATTGACCCCTGCCCTTTCCACTAACCGGCAAATTTTAAAAGCCTGTTTGTTCCTGACCGGCATAGCATTTCTGTTATTTGCATGGACTGGGCCCCAATGGGGGACCTCAAGCAGAACAATTAACCCTAAAGGAATAGATATACTTATTGCGGTAGACCTTTCCAAAAGCATGCTTGCCAGAGATGTACGCCCAAACCGCCTAGAGCGGGTAAAACTATCCCTTACTAACCTGTTATCCAAAGTTAAAGGCGACAGGCTTGGTCTGATTGCTTTTTCAGGCTCTTCTTTTTTGCAATGCCCCCTGACTCTTGATCATCAAGCTTTTGCAAAAAGCCTTGAAGATTTAGAAGTTGGTTTGATTCCGCGAATGGGCACTAATTTGGCTCTTCCCATACAGGAAGCTTCACGATCATTTTCTCCAGATGACACAGATAAATTTTTAATCCTTATTTCAGACGGTGAAGATTTGGAGGGCCAAGGATTATTGGAAGCAAAAGAAGCCGCTAAAAAAGGAATCCGTATCTTCACGATCGGTATCGGTTCTGAAGATGGCTCATTTATTCCTACTGACCCCATTGAACAGGAGCCGCAAAATTTCCTTACCGACCGGCAGGGCAAAAAAGTTATAACCAGATTGGACGAAAAAGCACTCCGTGATATTGCACGCTCAACAGGCGGACAATACTCACCCATCGGCCCAACCGGAGAGGGAATCGGTCATGTCTTTTCTGAGCTGCAAGCTTATGGGCAGAAGAGATTCCGGGAACAACTCTCAACCGCATTGCCCATAGATAGGTATCAGGTTTTTATTTTGCTGGGTCTAGCTTTTCTATTATCTGAATCATTAACTTCGACGGCTAAAAAAAGTGAATACTAAATTAATAAGCCGCTCCTTTTTTATTTTCCTCATTCTTTCAGGATGCTGGAAGCCAGATGATATAAAATTAGCTGAAGAGGCAAGCGAACAGGGAGATTCTGCCAAGGCAGCCGAGTTATACGCTGCACAAATAGCCAAAACAGACGAATTGGATGAAGATGGCATTGGACTCTTATCCCTCAATGCCGGACTAGCCTTTCTGGAGGCAGGTAAGATTGATCAAGCCGAAAAACACCTCCAGACCGCTTTAGAGAAATCAACCAACATTCCTGAGATTCAATCCAAGGCACTCAATGCTTTGGGTAATATCTATTACTTGAAAACCAATGGCTACCTAGACAAGCAGGATGTCAATCAGGCTAGGAGCTCGTGGGAAAAAGCACGCGAGCTCTATTCTGCTGCTTATTCAATCGATGGAAATACTTTGGCTGAGGAAAATTTAACCTCCTTAAATGATCAAATTCAGGAAAGGATTGAATCCATGGTTTGCAGAATTCAAGGAATAGTCTGGAGGGATATTAATGGCAATGGCCGTACAGATAAAGATGAACCATCCCTCAAATCTACAGTTTTTTGGGATCGTGACAGCAATGGGGACCACAATAAATCGGAAGAGCCTTATATTAGTACGGACAAAAAGGGGCGTTTTGCATTTGAATGGATTTCAGGAACCTTCCCAACATCCTTGCGAATTGCATCCTTTCTATCTGACCAAAACCAAAGCCAGCAAGATATCTTACTACCTCTTTTTCCTCCACCACCTCCTCCCATGGATGCAACCAATATCAAAAACCACTTAATATTGCTTGATCAACCAGGTGATCACCAGGTCATGATTCCATGGAGGGCTGCACCCATGCTCAAAGGAAAAGTTTGGAACGACACGAACGCAAATTCTGAAATTGACCCAAATGAGACCGGCTCTGCTGCTGCCACAATATTCATCGATACAAATGGGAATTTATCATTTGATGAAAATGAAACATCATTCAAACCGGCAGAAGATGGAACTTTCTCCCAAGTGGTACCTCCGGGGCAGTTCTCTGTTTGCGTATTGCCCGACAATCAGGAAACAAATATCACGCGACCCATCGAAGAGCATAAGGCTTATTTGACCTGGGTAGATTTTGAACAATCTTCCCACCCCCTACTTTTTGGCCTTCAACAAGATGGAAACTCCAGCAATTCATCGGATCCAAAAAAGGGTCAAGATAGTCAGCCTGCTGAAAGTGAATCAGACAATTCAGATAAAAAGGAAGACCAGACCACTGAAGATGTAAACGCCCTTTACGAAAGACTGCTCCAAGAAACCGAATCCAAGAGCGAGCCATTACAAGTTGAACAAGTCTTTGCACCAATCCAAAACACAGGACGGGATTATTGATGAGTAGGAATTTGCTTACATCTTTTCTTATAACCTTGTTATTGCTTTGTAGTAATTCTAAGTCCGATGGTGAGATAACGATCGAAAGCTCCTTCAATCCAACCACCATTACCAGTTCTAGAACTTCAACCTATAAAGTGATTGTTCATGGAAGCCAGCAAGGACCAGTGGGTTCTATGCCTTCCGTAAAAGGCCTTAGGTTTTCTTCCCCTCCTCATACTTTGAGGTCTGCCTCTTTTATAAACGGCGTTCCATCCGTGCGGTTTGAGTTGAGCTTTACGGTCACTCCCGAAAAACAGGGTACTTTTGTCATTCCCGCCTGGCCGATCAAGGTAGAGAACAATTCATACCTCGTTCCCGAATCAGTACTTAAAGTGCTTCCTCCCAATCAACAGGACAGGATTAGGGAAGCGGAACAACGCCAACAAGAACAGGATCTGCGACAAGCTGCATTTTTAGAATTTAACACTCCTCGCCCCTATCTTTTCAAAGGAGAAACAGTAAATGCAAAAATTAGCCTTTATTTATGGGACAGATTACCCGTTACACGAATCGAACAAGTTCCGATCAAGATGGGTTCGGGGTTTTCAATGACAGAATTAGGGCAGCCGATAGAGCAGCGGAATGTCATAAAATTTAACAAGACATATTCGGTCTATTCATGGGACTTTGGTCTTACCGGCACAATACCTGGGCAACACACAATTTCCTTTGATTCCACCATTCGGGTTCGGGTCAGAAACAATCGAAATTCTCCCTTCTCAGGCCCTTTCTTTAATGATCCTTTCTTTGGGTTTGGAAGAGAGGATGGACTGAAAATCAGTTCCGATCCCATAAATTTGGAAATTCGGCCATTACCGACCCTGAATCGTCCGGACAATTTCCAGGGTGCAATTGGTGATCTCTCCATAACTAATATTGCGGACAGTGATCGGGTCTCAGTTGGTGACCCCATCCGTTTAATCTGTAAAATAAGCGGATCTGGAAATTTTGGAGCAATGCCTGCACCAAATTTATCTTTTGGAGAACAATTCAAGGTTGGCCCTCCGGCATTTTCCTTTGAAGGGAATGAAAATACCAAACAGCAGGGAACACAAAGCTTCGAGTTTATAATCACACCCTTGCAGGCTGGATTAATTGAAATTCCTCCGATTTCATTTTCCTACTTTAATCCTGAAGAGGAAAAGTATTATTCACTTGTCACAAATTCTCACAGTTTACGGGTCGACCCTGGAGAGAAATGGTTAGCCCCAGATATCTCTGCCTCAAACATGGCTCGACAACCTGTGACCAAATCTACCCAAGACTTACTTCAAACCGAGTCTGAACCGGGCAGATGGATTAATGTTCTGGCAACTCCCACCCCTCATAAATCAATTATTTTTTGGCTCTGTCAACTTTTGCCATTGGGTATATTGATCGGCTTAATCATCTATCGTTTTAAGCGGCGCAACCCGAGGGAGGAAGCCCGCAGAATGAGAGAAAAACAACTCGAATCCAAAGCCAAAGATGCCTTAAAGCACAAAGATATTTCAGGACTGCACCAAGCCACGCGAAGGAGAATCAGACTAAGGGTTGGAATTGCATGCAACCGTGCCAACACCTCTGCATTATCAAGCAGCGAAATTATCAGTTTGTTGAATAGAAAAGGCTACTCGAAAGAAATCGTAAGCGAAATAATTGAAATTTTAAAAACCTGTGATGAATTGGAGTATGCAGGGGAAGCAAGCAGATCATCCAATATCGAATCCACCTTTCAACGGTCCCAAGCAATACTCAAGAAATTGAAATGAAAACAATCAGTCTGAGGTTCTTACTTTTGTTTTTTCTTTTATCCTGTGGTACTTCTCTTTGTTTTGGGGATTCCAGAGACAAGTTATTCTATGATGCAGTAAGAGCAGAGGCATCCGGAGATCTTGAACAAGCGGTTGAAATATATTTGCTCATCTTAAAGGACGCACACTCGGCAAATCTTCACGCAAATTTAGGTAATCTATATTTCAAACTAGAAGATTATGCCCGTTCGATCCTTCATTTCCGTAAAGCAATCTGGATCGACCCAGAAAATCGTGATTATTTGACCAACCTGTCCCTTGCACTGGACATGAATGGTTTGAAACTTCATAACCTACCCTCTTTTGACTCCTCCTTTTCTCCCCAATTTCAAACCTCCTGGCTCATTGGGTTATCTATTTTCTTTTGGTCTGGCATTCTTTGTATAGCATCTTTTTTTCGCCTCCCTCTTAAAGGTAAGAGAAGATGGTTAATCTTCAGTGGTTGGGTTGTAGGGACAGCTTTACTTTTTATGGGTCTAAACCAGTCTCAAAAAGAAGCATTAACCGTTAACCGCGAAGTCATCGTCCTGAATCCTTCACCACAGACCAGTAATGAAACCAGTGGTATTCCCCTAAGGGTTTTTGCAGGAAATGGTAGCAGTGCAAATACTACGATTCAAACTGGAACTAGCTTGCTGCTGGATCTTGATAAGGACGGAAAACCGCGGGTCCATCGCAGTCAATCCGGAGAAAAATGGTATTTAGTAAGAAGCCATTCCGGATCGAATAAGGGCTGGATACAAAGAAGCGAGTTTGAACCTATCCTCGATATAAAATTGTAAATTCCTGGTAAGTAAAAACTAGATTAGTTTACCCTTGTCGATTTTCTCGATTGCAAAGTACTCACCACGAAATTTTTCATCTACGATCTGCCTAACACTAGGCGGTAAGGTGTCCATTCGTGCACGAATTTTTTCTGGATCTGTTACCTGGAGACGAAGATTGGCATCATCCATTTCTGGTTCAGTTACCACCCCCGTTTCAATACAATTTGTTTCCGTACTGTTTTTCTCAGATGGATTAATGGGAGTAGATGGCACGGAAGTATGGGAATCTGTACCCGGCAACTCATCTGATTGAGAACCAAGGGGGGCTGGAATTTCTTCTTCAGTTCGTGAAGCAGGGGCTAAATCCTTGGTCAATTTTTGTTCGGTGATCTGGGGATCGGTTTTAAACTCAATTTTTTTTTTGGATTCCTGAGGAATTACGGAGGTGATCTTTCGGATAACCTGGTCAATTGAACGGGTCCGTCCAGCTTCAACTGCCCGGAAAAGAGTGACCTCAAAATTAGCCTTTTCGGACAAACCGGACCGGACTAGAGATTCCCCCTGCTTTAATTCATCTAGTACACGGGCGATTTGTTCAGGTGCAACCGTGGGTCCGGAACTACTCAACGAGTTAACTAAACTGGAACGAAGATTTTCGGATAAATCTAATAAAGCTCGATAAAAATCTAACCCGTTTTGAGAAAATTCATCGGTAAGTTTTAAGATCAAATCATAGTCTCCGGAAATGACCGCTTTTTCTAAATCAAGGATCTGTGATGTGGAGGCCAAACCATAAACTTCCAAAACATCCTTCTGTTGAATTGCTTTTCCACAAAATGATATCATCTGGTCCAAAATGCTTTGCGCATCCCTCATCCCTCCCATTGCCATACGGGCGATGGCGTGCAAAGCGTCATTTTCGACCTCAATTTTCTCCACTTCACAAATTTCTGTAAGTTTCTGAACAATTAAATTTGTTGGAATGGAACGGAATTCAAATCGCTGACACCTCGAGGTGATAGTTGGCAGGACTTTATGGGACTCGGTCGTTGCAAAAACAAATTTCACATGTGGAGGTGGCTCTTCGAGAGTTTTAAGCAGGGCATTAAAGGCCTGTTGGCTAAGCATGTGCACCTCATCAATGACATAAATTTTAAACCTGCACTGGGAAGGTGCATACTGGCATTCATCCCTTAAATCCCTGACCTGCTCCACCGAATTATTCGATGCACCATCAATCTCAATTACATCCAGACACCTGCCATCCATAATAGACTGACCAATCTCGGAATCGTCCGGAACCTCAAGGGAAGGTCCATTCTCCCAATTAAGTGATTTTGCGAATAAGCGGGCCGATGTGGTCTTTCCTGTTCCACGAGGACCAACAAAAAGGTATGCATGGGCAATCCTGCCTAATTCGATCGCATTTCCAAGAGTACGCACAACATGGTCCTGCCCAACAAGCTCAGAAAACTGTTTGGGTCTCCACCTTCGGGCAATTACTTGGTAGGAATTAGAGTTCATTCTTTACCGAAATATTTGTGAGCTTCTTTGGCATTTCATGCAAGACAAACACACATTTACTGGGTTCAATTTTGAGCACAAAAAAGGTCAGGCACCCCACAGCACACAACTTTTGCGAATACCGCTGCTTCCTTCCGGACCTGACGGGGTTCTTCCAACCGTTGTCGCATGGGACCCGACCTTAAACTACCATTCTCCAAGAATTAAACTGCAAGGCAACGAATTTTTGTGTTTTGGGCAGAATAACAAAATAAAGATCCTCCTTTTTCCTTTTGCCATTTTAGTTATTAAATACTTAAAAAACTGAATGGGAAATTCATTTGGAACACTATTTAAGATTAGTTCTTGGGGAGAAAGTCACGGAGGTGGGATTGGTGTGGTAATCGATGGCTGCCCGCCAAGACTTCCATTAACCATAAATGATATTCAGCCGGATTTGGATCGGAGAAGACCGGGTCAAAGCAAAATAACCACTCCCAGGGATGAAGCGGACCAAGTTGAGATTCTCTCGGGTATATATGAAGGTCTTACCACGGGTACTCCTATTGCGATGCTTGTTCGCAACCAAGATGCCCGCCCGCAAGCCTATGACGAAATGAAGGAAAAGTTTCGCCCCTCTCATGCCGACTTCACATACCAAACAAAATTTGGTCACCGGAATCATGAAGGCGGTGGACGCTCTTCTGCCCGTGAAACAATTGCAAGGGTGGCAGCAGGTGCAGTCGCAAAGAAAATCCTCTCTTACGACCAGGTAGTCATTCGTTCTTATGTGGAAAGGATTTATAATATAACCTGCCCACCAGTTGAAAGTATCCCTTCCCTCGAACAGGTAGAGTCCTCCCCAACCAGATGCCCTGATTCCGAGACAGCCCAAAGAATGGAAAGCTGTATACTCGATGCCAAGAAAGAAGGTGATTCAGTGGGCGGATCGATTCTTTGTAGAATAGCGGGGTTACCCGTTGGTTGGGGATCCCCTGTTTTTGACCGCTTGGAAGCGGACCTTGGTAAGGCCATGCTCAGCTTACCAGCAACCAAAGGGTTTGAGGTGGGGAGTGGATTTGCCGGCACCTATCTAAAAGGGTCTGAACATAATGACCCTTACGAATCTAAGGATGGCAATGTGCATACCTCATCAAACCGCTCCGGTGGAGTGCAGGGAGGCATTAGCAACGGGGAAGAACTTTACTTTCGTGTAGCCTTTAAGCCCACGGCAACCCTTTTACAGAAACAAAAAACGGTGGACATGGATGGTAATGAAACCGAATTAATGGGGAGAGGAAGGCATGATCCCTGTGTACTCCCCCGTGCAGTTCCAATTGTTGAGGCGATGGCTGCATTGGTTTTGCTCGATCACAGGATGAGGCATTCCGCCCAGTGCCAATCCTTCACTTTTTAATTCATTACGATGCAAAATATAATACACCTGGTCATGGAGACCCCAGGTGCAAACGCTGCAAACATTCTTTTTGAAGCCACAAAGGAGGATAATCCTAAACCCCTCTTTTTATTTCCCGAAAAGTACGAATCTGTTGAACAGAATTCTTCCTTCTGGAAATTTTCCTCCAAGGACTCACCGATCGTTTTCCCCTTGGATACAGTAGAAGAATCGGCCGAGATTTTTGTTTTTTTATCTCCAAACATTGATCTGGCTGATCAACTGGAAGCATTTTTAGCGACCCTTAAATCCAAGGAAAGTCTTCAGGTCGGAAGATTTATTCTATTCATTTCATCCCCCCACTTACTAAAAACTCCAGATAATTTTTTTCTATGGCTTGATGGTGTGACCCATTTTACAGATGCCATGCTTTTTACTGAACGATCCAACGACAATGCTGCTGCTATTAAAACCATACAGGATAGATACAGTTCCATGCACTATCCTATGGAAACCTATATTTTAGCCAAAAAAAATAATCCATGGTCGAGAATTCTTGATTCAACTCCCCGAAGAATTTCCCACCTATTTGACGATTCTGAACTTTGGGAACCAGAAGACCTGCCAGAAAACGACCGGTATCTCGCCCTGCATCCCACAGGAGAGCGCAAAAGATTGATCCCATTACTTTATAAGGATTCTGCCTGTTAAAGATTTCCACATTTTTAAACTCGACCACTAAAATACTTCCCCTATCTTGATGTATCACTCTCATGCCGGGGTGGCGGAATTGGTAGACGCGCTAGATTCAGGTTCTAGTATCTGCAAAGATGTGCGAGTTCAAGTCTCGCCCTCGGCACTGTTATAAAATCTTACCCAATTAAAAAAAGTCTTGTTTCTTTGCCGATTTAGTTAAATATTTGCAGTTCACTCTTTTGATTATGAAACACAATCCCTCAATACCTTGTATTCTAATTTCAGCATCACTGCTTTTACCCTTCTCTGTTTATTCGCAAGAGGGTGGTCAATCTGGAGGGGGCGATAGTGCAGCAGAAGCCTCTGT
>ERZ807291.597-NODE-597-length-60984-cov-11.031233_pt1 | contig 60984 bp, 55 predicted proteins | sample MGYA00521257_ERZ807291 | MGnify/ENA primary metagenome ERZ807291 (study PRJEB31413, sample SAMN03169783) | marine metagenome | biome: Marine; feature: Water; material: Subsurface seawater | place: North Sea | collected 2011-04-28 | depth 1 m m ... | reverse complement strand
TTTCTTCAGCAGTCCAAAAACTAGCCTCCATTTTTTTGTACCATTCCCAAATGTCATGATGTTTAATAGGAAAAATTACAAATCTGTTTTCATTTTCTTGGAGAATCGGTTCTACTGCAGCCATCTGTTTTGAATTATTGTTTAATAAAATTTTAATTGAATATTGTCTTACAAAGATTCTAAATTGAACTCATATTTGAAAGGTGAACTTTTCCACAATGGGTATTAGTTTTTAACAAAATGTGTCTTTTTTATGATTTTTTAGGGAAATCATATTTTTGTTAACTAAATGTAAATCAGAATATTATATCTTGTCAACCTCTCGAATGCCCTAGAAACAGTAGCAAATCACTAGGACGTCTTTTCAGCATATTTTTCCAAAGCCTCATACCATGCTTTTCCAAACTTGCGGATTAGGGCTGTTTTCACAAATTGATATACAGGAATTTTTAGGGCTTGTCCAAAACTACATGCGTCGGAACAAATAGACCAACTATGATAATTTACAGCGGTCATGTTTTCATATTTCTGAACACGAACTGGGTATAAATGACAAGATATTGGCTTTTGAAAATCAATAACTCCCTGTTTGTGTGCTTTTTCAATCCCGCAAGATGCAATTCCAGTTTCTGAAAATACCGTATAAGCACACTCTTTACCGTCTACTAAGGGGGTTTCTAAGTCTCCATCAATCCCAGTTACATACACTCCTTGTTCTTGGATAGAACGGATCCCTTTTTCATTTAGAAAAGGTTTGATTTTTAAGAAATTTTTGGACAAAAAACTAGTTTCCTCTTTCTCCAAGGGAGCTCCTGCTTCCCCAGCTACACAACACTCCCCTTTACATTTTGAAATATTACAAACAAAATCTTCAGACATTAACTCATCAGAGACTAGGGTATTTTCTATAGACAACATGGTGTGTGTTTTTACAAAATTACTGATAATTTAACGGTTAAATCCTAAGAATGAAATTACATTTGCAAAAATTAGAATAATGTTTGATTTTAAAGAACTTTTATCGGCTAGTCTAGTCTTGTTTGCAGTCATTGACATCATTGGTAACATCCCATTAATCATAAGCCTACGAGCAAAGGTAGGGCATATTCAATCGGAAAAAGCTTCTGTTGTTTCGGCAATCATTATGATCAGTTTTTTATTCTTAGGAGAGGAGATTCTCAAGCTTATTGGAATTGACATCAATTCTTTTGCTGTTGCGGGATCTTTTGTTATTCTTTTTTTAGCACTTGAAATGATTTTAGGAATCAATTTATACAAAGACGATATTCCAGAAACTGCTTCCATAGTACCTCTTGCTTTTCCTATGATTGCTGGAGCCGGAACGATGACTTCCCTACTTTCCTTGAGGGCCGAATACGATGTGATCAATATCATCTTGGCAATTCTAATTAATATTCTTTTTGTATATATCATTCTCAAGTCTTCCAAGCATATTGAACGAATTCTTGGAAAGTCTGGAATTAGTATCATCCGAAAAGTTTTTGGTGTAGTTCTTTTAGCGATTGCAGTAAAACTTTTTACGACCAACATCGGTCAACTCATATAAATCCCTAATTTTAGAAAATGAAAATTATTCTCCCTCTTTTAATGATCCTTGCGCTTGGGATGTTTATTTTTAACCTCACTCAGATAGATTGGGATGCCCCACTATTTGGTAATAGCAGCGTTGCACTGATAGGATCTATGGCTTCGGCCAGTGCTTTTTTACTTCTTTTCATCCTTATGCTTTCAAAAAAAATAGCAAAGAAACTGAAAAAATAAATCAGTCTAACCCCATTTCATCAAGTGCCTTTTTGATAAAAAGATCTTCTTTATTTACGATTCTAGTAAACATATTCTCATCAAAAAGTTGCAATGCTATGTATGCTTTTATGGAAATCAACAGGCTTTCTTCATCTTTGAAGTCTACGGGGTAATTATTTGCTAAACAATAGTCTTTAAATGCTTTAACAAAATCTTCTTTGTAGGGTAATTCTTCATTAAAGAATTTAGGGGCATTGTCAAAATTATATTTCTTTATGTTTTTATCCAATTCTAAAAAGACAAAACGGTCTACAAGATTAGACCGCATAATAAATGAGTTCCATTCTTCTTCTGGGGTATTCTCATTATTCAAATAAAAATCAGGAGTAATCCCTCCTCCTCCATAAACCTTTCTTCCACTTGGAGTCATGAATTCAAGACTGTCATTCACAGGAATATTTGAAGAATTTTCCATTTCACCGGTTTCAAAACGTTGTTGAACTTCCGCATAATATTCTGACTTGGTACTTAAATCATAAGGACGCTGTATCGATCTTCCTGTGGGAGTAAAATACCTAGCAGTTGTCAATCTTATTTGATCCCCCTCTCCCAATGGCATTTGCTGCTGTACTAATCCTTTCCCAAATGTTCTTCTACCAATAATCCATCCTCTATCGTTGTCTTGAATTGCTCCTGCAATAACTTCACTAGCTGAGGCAGAATTTTCATCAACTAAAACATATAGACTCCCTTTTTCAAAAATCCCATTGGAGGAGGCTACAGTTCGCTCTCGTCTTCCATTATTAGCTTCGACAATAACGATGGGCTTCCCAGAAGACAAAAAGTCATCAGCAATTTGTTTTGCAGGCAGCAGATATCCCCCAGGATTTCCTCTTAGATCTAGAATCAGATGCTCCATTTCTTGCTCTAGGAGTTTTCTCATAGCAGCTTCAAATTCCGTGTAAGTTGTTTGAGAAAATCGATTGATTTTCAAATAGCCAATCTTTTCTTTTAAAATGTATGAGGAGGATATACTAGGTAATGGCACTGGTCCTCTTTTGAGGTTGAAGGTATAAATAGAGTCTGTTTTTTTTCTAAAAACTTTAAGTGATACAGCTGTTCCGGAAGGTCCCTTAAGTTTAGAGATAATTTCATCATTCGTTTTTTGTTTAGAATACAAAGTGTCTTGATTGGCCATAAGAATCCGATCTCCAGAAATTAATCCTGCTTTTTTACTGGGCCCTCCGTCTAAAACTCGAACCACAGCAATTGTGTCCTTTTGCATAAAAAATTGAACGCCTATGCCCTCAAAATTCCCTTGCATATTTTCTGAAATAGCCTGTCTCTGTATTGCAGGTATATACACAGAATGAGGATCAAGTTCATCTACTATATCACTGATTACAGAACTAACTAAACTGTCAGTATTTATTTTGTCTACATAATCCTCAGACAAATAAGTAATCAAACGATTGAGCTTTTGGATACTTGGATGTACAAAACCCGTTTGTAAATTGTTGTTTCCCTTAAGAGAACCGTAGAGATATCCAATAGCTGAAGAAAGCAGTACAATCAAAAATAAAAAAATAGTATTTCTTTTCACAATCTATAGTTTACATAGGAACGCATTCCAGTTGAACTCCTGCTTTCTCTAAAAAATCTAACCCACTTGTGTCTTTATAGGCCTTGGAATATACGACACGGACAATACCGGATTGATGGATTAATTTACTACATTCTTGGCAGGGAGACAAAGTTATATAAAGTGTCGCTCCTTTACAAGATTGGGTAGAAGACGCTACTTTCAAAATAGCATTGGCTTCTGCATGAAGCACATACCATTTTGTGTAATGATTTTCATCTTCACAAACATTTTCGAACCCCGAAGGAGTACCATTATAACCGTCTGAAATAATCATACGATCCTTAACAATCAAGGCCCCTACTTTTTTTCGTTCGCAATAAGAAAGTTGACCCCATGTATTTGCCATTTTAAGATAGGCTTGGTCATACTTAATTTGTTTATTTTTTGCCATTGGGTCTAAGATACCAAATTAGGACAGAATCCTGTTTATATCCTTTCAAATATCATTACTAAAACTTGAGAAAGGACCATTGCACCAATCAAAAATTCCCATTTTTGACGGTTCATTTTAAAAATTTGTAAGACTAAAACATTGATAAAAAGGACACCTAATACAATAAAAATTTGTGCAAGTTCTACTCCAATAGCAAATGAAAAAAGAGAAAGACTGGCCGCGTCCTCAGGGATAAGCATACTGAAATATCGCCCAAAACCTAAACCATGAATTATTCCAAAAAGAACAGTCATAATCGGGAAAAACCACGATTTTTCAGATTCAAAAAAATGTTTTTTAGTGAGTAAAAGGGGTATGGAACTTAAGCCAATAGTGATCGGAATCAGTAACTCTATCAAATAACTTGAAAATTGGATTTCAGCATAAAAATTTCCTACTAATGAGAGTGTATGTCCTATCGTAAAAAGTGTAACCCATAACAGGAGTTTTTTTCCTTGTTTAAATGTGAAAGGCAGAGCTAGTGTAACGATAAAGTAGAAATGATCTAAACCTTGCCAATCAATAACGTGCCAAAACCCCAGATCTGAATAAAACCATAACGTATCCATCATAAGTTTCTTTCTTTTTGGATTGTTTCGTAGGCTTCTTGTACTTTTTGAAATTTCTCTTGAGCACCTTTAATGAGCGCAGAATCTTGTGACTGTAGTTTATCTGGGTGGTATTTTTTCGCCATGGTTCTGTAAGCTTTTTTCACCTCTTCATTGGAAGCAGTGGATTCTATTTCTAATATCTTGTAAGCATTCCCAGTTGCTTTTATAAACATGGCTTTGATACTCTCCATGTCATTGGCCCGTATGCCCATGGCAGCAGCAATCTGCTCTACTTTATTTAGTTCTGGCTGTGAAATTGATCCGTCAGCGTTAGCAACGCCAAATAAAAAATGTAAGATTTGTAAACGAGTTTCGTATGGAGCCTGTCGTGTGAATATTTGAGCCAATTCAGGAATATTTTGTTTTTCTTTTTTGATTTCTTCATTGAATTTTTCAAAAATAGAATTGGCTTTATCTGGTCCGTAATTGGTAATGAAAAAATTACGAACAAACTGAAGCTCCTGAGTTTTAACAGCACCATCAGCTTTAATAACTGTTGCGGCAAGCGCCAAGAGATTGAGCTGAAAAAGCCCAGTGTTTTGATTCTGTACTCGGTTTTGATTCCAAGCAGTTGTTGGTTTAAAAAATTGATCAATCAATCCTCCAACGATAAAACCTAATATGGCTCCAGGGAATCTGAAAAAAGAATATCCAATAAAGGTTGCAATCCATTTGATCATAATAAAATCAGCTTAATCAATGCAAATTTGAAAAATAAAAACGGGGCATCAAAACGTTTGGTAAAGCGATTACTTTATTATCTTTGAAAAAAAAAATATGTATCCTCCAGAACTAATAAAACCCATGAGAGAAGAGTTAACCAACATAGGCTTTGTTGAGTTGAGTTCTTCTGAAGATGTTTCGAACGCCATATCAAAATCAGGAACTACTTTAGTTGTTGTAAATTCGGTATGTGGTTGTGCAGCTGCAAACGCTCGCCCAGGTGTTTTTTATTCACTCCAGAATGAAAAAACTCCAGATCATTTAGTTACTGTTTTTGCGGGTGTAGATACGGAAGCTACAAAAAGTGCACGTGATATGATGGTTCCTTTTCCTCCCTCATCACCAAGCATTGCTTTATTTAAAGACGGTGAATTAGTCCACATGGTAGAACGTCACCACATCGAAGGAAGACCTGCAGAACTCATCGCAGAAAATCTTAAAGCAGCTTATCAAGATCATTGCTAATAGTAAAATGCTCCAATTCAAGGCATGAAAAAAATACTTGCCTTTCTAACTAGCCTAATCTTTTATCTCTGTTTTGGATGCAGTCTTGTGATATTTCATTTGATTCAGTGGATTGCTTTAAATCTATTCGGATACCGTGCACATAAATTCACTATCGAGTTACTAAACCGAATACTGCTTTTATGGATGAAGATTCTAGGTACCAAAATCAGTTTTGAAATAACCACAGCCCTGCCCGAAGACAGACCTCTTATATTTGTAGCCAACCACCAAAGTACCTATGATATCCCTCCCCTAATTTGGCACTTAAGAAAATACCATCCCAAATTCATCAGTAAAATAGAATTGGGGAAAGGAATTCCTAGTGTTTCATTTAATTTAAGGCATGGCGGTTCCGTATTAATCGATAGAAAAAAACCTAAAGAAGCTTTACAAAAAATAAAAGCTTTTGGAAAGACCATTAACAAAAAAAAATACAGTGCTGTAATTTTTCCAGAGGGGACCAGAAGCAAGGATGGAAGCACTAGAAAATTTCAGAAATCTGGACTTATTTGTCTTTTTGAATCTATGCCAAATGCTATGGTTGTTCCAATCAGTATTGGAAATTCATGGAAATTTGGACATCAAAATTACTTCCCTATGCCGATGGGAGTCAACCTCAAAATTACAGTTCATAAAGCACAGGAAATCAATCGAAAAAATCCAGTGAAATTTATCGAAACTCTTGAACATTTTATTGAAAAAGAGGTGCGTGATAAACAGGCTATTTAGGTAATACGATAGTGAATGTTGTCCCTTTCTGGGGAGTCGAAACAAAAGTGATTTTTCCATTATGAGACTTGATGATATTTTTAACTATCCCCAAACCAAGGCCCATTCCAGCTGATTTAGTAGTAAATTTTGGCTCAAATATTTTGTTTTTTAAATTGTTGGGGATACCATTTCCATTATCCATAATCGAAATAATGGTCTGATTAGGCTCTGAAATTATTTGAACTCCAACTTGGGGTGTTTTCTTTTTAGAAACAGATTGAAGTGCATTTTGGACAAGATTGGTAATTACTCTTATCCATTGGGTTCGATCTATGTGCTGAAAAACATGAGCAACATTAGCTGAAAACACAATATGTTCCTGTTGAAAAATACTAATCGCCATCTGAGTGACCTCAACCAGATCACATTCTTTCATATTGGATTTGGGTAGGGCTGCAAAATTTGAAAATGCCTCCGCCACCTCAGTCATTGTATCGATCTGCTGAATTAATAACTCTGAGAATTCTTTTAATTTCTTTTTACTTTCTATATCGTTAGGATCAAAAGTATGCTCAAAGCTTTGAATGGTCAACCGCATTGGAGTCAATGGATTTTTAATCTCATGTGCCACTTGTCTAGCCATTTCCTGCCATGCATTTTCTCGCTCTGTTTGGGCTAACTTTTGTGCGCTTTCTTCAAGATCATCTACCATTTTGTTGTAGGAATTGATCAAACTATCAATTTCACGAGTTGCATTTTTAAGATGGATTTTTTCATTCTTTTTCTGTAGTCCCATCTCCCCCATTCTCACTCGGATAGTTTCTAGAGATCTAGTAACAAATTTGGAGAGAAAATAGGCAATAAAAATAACCCCAAAAAGAAGGAGAATATATATCTGATATAGATTTTCTAAAAAGTTATTTAATTCGTTTTCAGAAAATGAAACGTCTTCAAAATAAGGAAAAAATAAAATTGCATAAGGTTTTTGAAATCGATCTTTCAAATAACTATACGAGGCATGAAACTTATCAATATCCGATTTATAATGCACAACATAGCGTCCATCACTTTGATTAATTTTTTTGAGTAATAAAGGATCTAAAATATAATCATTTGCGATAACTTCTAAAGGAGAATGATAGATAAACAAGGGGCTACCATCTAAATTAAAAAGGGAATATTGGATACTGTGTATGTCATTGATTTTTTCAAAATCGGAGGTATGAGATTGCCAAACACTATCTGAACGGTTGTTTAAGTCGTGTTTTTCAACTAAATAATCTATGTGCCTTTGGAGCTGTATTTCTTTTCTATTAAGGCGGCCCAAATGATAGTTTTCGCGTTGTGATTCATACTGAATACTAGTCGTCCCTAGGATTAACAATCCAGCAACAAATAACAACAAAATCATCACGACAAAAAGACGCGTTCTAAAAGAAAATTTCTCCGGAATCTTAAAGGACTTGATCATTAATTTTTTCGTGTTTTCTTATACAACTTGATTCCCAAAAATAGGACTACGCCAAGACCAATAAAACCAAGCATCCCAGATATCCAGTGAAGACTATCTTTTAAAATGACTAAAAATACTATGGCAAATAAAAGCAAGGTAGCTCCTTCATTCCAAATCCGCATATAGTTACTGGTATATGTAACTTCATCCTTCTGAAATTTCAAAAACATCTTGTGTGTTTTTAAATGATACAAAATTAGCATGAATACAAAAAAGAGCTTCAAATGCATCCATGGTTGTAATAACCATACAGGCATTAAATACAATAGCCACAAAGCAAATGCAATGGCAAGGATTGCCGATGGCCACGTGATAATATACCACAATCGCTTTTCCATAATCTTAAACTGAGCAATAAGTATAGAAGCCTCTGTCTTACTCTTTTTTAAACCCTCAATATGATAAATAAAAAGCCTAGGAATATAAAACAAACCTGCAAACCAGGTAATGACAAAAATTAAATGCAAGGCTTTTACATAGTTGTAAAACACAAACTTTCTATTTTAGAGTTAAATAATCCAGTTTTAATTTTGCAAAGGCCGCATTAAATTGCTCCAAATCTTTCGAAATGAGTTCGTTATAATGTAGCATATGTTCTTCTATTTTTAGTGTTAATTCTTTTCTAACTGCCTCATCTTGAGCTGTAGGTGGAAAATCACTTCCTGTAACTAGTCTATTAAGATGTCCAAGTTTGTTGGTAAGTCTGATTGGAAAATTTAACGGATCCTGATTACTTTTATTCTGAGTTTGATAGAGCGCTTTTTCTATTGTTGAAAATTCCTCTTTCAACATTTTAACCTGTTGCACTAAGTCCTTTGTTTCTTCCATACTTCCGTAATTCGTTTCAAAGTCACTTAATTTTTTATTGATGCTTCTGATGTTTTTAATGGCCTTGTGGGCAGCATCAATGGTTTGATTTACCTGATTAACAAAGTCAAATTGCTTTTGCATCTGTGCAACACTGACTTCTGCTCTCGGATCACTCAAAATCGTGAATTCTTGCTTTTCAGTTAGTCCATTTTTTTCAATTATGACATCATATGTTCCTGGAACAGCTTTTGCTCCTGAGAAAGAAGCAGACCAAAAAATCATTCCATCTAGTGTTTCTGCTCCCTCATAACGGGTATTCCAAACAAATTGATTTCCACCTGGACTTACAGTTAACTTTTCTTTGTTAGAAGCGGTACTGTAGGTTTTTATGGTTCTTCCATTCTTTTCTTTGAAATGAAGCTTAAGTGTATCTTTAGTTTCATCAAAAGCCTTTACATTAAAATATACGACTACTCCATTAGGAAGATTGTTCCCCTCGGTTAGGGATGGATTTGATTGTGCTCTTCCTTGAGTTCTATAACTATCTTTGGGCTTGAACAACGTAATCTCTTTTTTTATTGTTTCGGCATTCAACTGGTGAAGCACGGTCAGGTCATCAAGGATCCACAGACTTCTTCCTTGTGTAGCAACGATTAAGCTATGTTCCTTAATAGTTAAGTCTGTTATAGGAACGATAGGAAGATTCAACTGGAAAGAATTCCAGCTAATTCCATCATCATGAGAAATATACATTCCTGATTCTGTACCAGCGTAAAGCAACCCCTTTTTAGCAGGATCTGCTCTGAGTACCCTTGTGAAATCTTCTGATTTTATTCCATTAGTGATTTTGGTCCAGGACTTGCCATAATCAGAAGTCTTGTATAAATAAGGTTTAAAATCACCCGTCTTGTATAATGTCCCAGCGACATAACATACAGCTGGATCAAAAGGTGAGGGTTCTATACTATTAATCATCAGCCACTTTGGCATTTGGGTTGGAGTGACATTTTCCCAATTTTCTCCACCATCCTGTGTTAAATGAATCAACCCATCATCACTTCCTACCCACATAAGTCCTTCCTTAAGAGGAGATTCATTTGCCGCAAAAATGGTACAATAATATTCTACTCCTGTATTGTCTTGAGTGATAGGTCCTCCTGATGACTTTAATTTTTCTGGATCATTTCGAGTTAAATCAGGACTAATTATTTTCCAGCTTTGGCCTTCATTTTCTGAAACATGAACATGATTAGAAAACGTGTAGAGCTTTTTTGGATTATGCTTACTAAAATGAATAGGAAAATTCCACTGAAAACGATATTTCATTCCTTCAGCTCCATAGCCCATAGGATTATCAGGCCATACGTTAATTCCTCTTTCACTATTCGTTTTATGGTTTACGCGTGTCAAATACCCTCCATAACTACCTCCATAAACAATATCATTATTTAATGGGTCTACTGCTATATGAGCGGACTCCCCTCCAGCTGTGGGTTCCCAATCATCTTCTGAAATCGAACTCCCATCAGATCTATAATTCACGCGCAGTGTGGAATTATCTTGCTGCGCTACATAAATACGGTAAGGAAATGAATTATCGGTTGTTACTCTGTAAAACTGAGCTGTAGGTTGATTGTAATAGGTACTCCAACTTTCACCTCCGTTATAAGAAATTTGAGCACCTCCATCATCTGCAATGATCATCCGTTGATTATCTTCAGGTGCAATCCATAAGTCATGATGATCACCATGAGGAGCATTATTGGATTGAAAAGTTTTCCCTCCATCTTTAGACTTGTGATAGGAAACATTCATCACATATACTATATCTTCATCTTGGGTATCCGCATAAATTTTTGAATAATACCAAGCACGTTGTCTCAAAGCTCTGCTATCGTTTATATGTTTCCATGTATCGCCACCATCTTCTGATTTATATACGCCTCCTTCTTCTTTATTTTCTACAATAGTCCATACTTTTTGGGAATCAATTGGTGATACAGTTACTCCCATTATTCCAAGTGTCCCTTCTGCAAAACCTTCGTTTTGGCTAATTTCAGTCCATGTTTGTCCTTCATCTGTGCTTTTCCATAACGCGGATCCTTCTCCTCCACTATTGAGACTGTAAGGAGTTCGATTTACCCGCCATGTTGATGCATATAATACTCTGGGATTAGTAGGGTCCATTACTAATTCAACTGCTCCAGAATGCGCATTGGAGAATAATACTTTTCTCCAACTCTTACCTCCGTTTGTACTCTTATATACTCCTCGCTCATCAGTAGGTTTATATATATTACCTAAGACCGCTGCATAAACTATATCTGGATTACTTGGGTGAATTGCTATTCTAGGAATATGTCTTGATTTTGGTAATCCTGAAAAGCTCCATGTTTTTCCAGCATCTACTGACTTCCATAATCCATAGCCAGAAGAAACATTTCCTCTCAAAGTTACTTCTCCACCACCCACATAGATCACGTTAGGGTCACTATGAGAAACGGCAACCGAGCCAATACTTCCACCAAAATAACCATCAGAGATATTCTCATAAGTTTGACCTCCATCTTCTGTTTTCCATACACCTCCTCCTGTAGCTCCAAAATAAAATAAATTAGGCTTTCCTGGAACTCCTGTAACAGCTGCAGATCGACCGCCTCTATATGGACCAATAGATCTGTATTGAATTGCTTCGTAAGCTTTTTCTGGAAAACTCACTATACTTTCGGTAGAGACACGTTTTTTTCTTTGTCCATAAAAAGGGGATATCGCAAAGAAAATAAATGCAAAAGAAAATAAAGTAGTATGATATTTAGAAAAAGTCCATTTCATAAATGCGGTTTTTGTGATGACTTAAAAGTATAAAATTAAATTCTTAATTGTGATAATCCTCAAAAAGCTTTTGTTGATATGATCAAGCAAAAAGCTCTTTTCTAACTGCCCTATTTAAAAAATAAGCTGTCATTATTGTTGAGATTACATCCGAAATTGGAAATGCCAACCAAACTCCCTGAACACCATAGTAGTGTGATAAAATAAATAAGAGCGGGATAAAAATCAAGCCTTGCCTACTCAATGTAAGTAATAAGGCTGGTAATGCTTTCCCTATTGCCTGAAAATATGCGGAGCCGATTAATTGAATACCTACTATCGGCAACGCTGCAAAAACATATTTTAATGCTGCAGGTGTCTGCGAATTCACTGCTAAATCTTTTGAGAAAAGGGTAGGTATTTGATCCGCAAAAAACATGATGAGTAACAATACTAAAGTCGCCAGTCCACTAGCATAGCCAATGGAAATATTGATTACTTGTCTGACACGACCCCAGTTTTTTGCACCATAGTTAAATCCTGCTATGGGGAGGAATCCTTGAGTTATTCCAAAAATTGGAAAAGTCGCAAACATTAGCATCCGACTTAAAATAGCATAGACTGCAATCGTAGATTCTCCACCAAAAGAGAATAAAATATTATTTACCAGAAGAACCGTAATACTTACCATAGCTTGTCTTGCAAGAGTCACCGAACCCAAAGAAGAAATCTCTTTTACAAGGCTAGACTCTAAAATAAAGGCGTCTAATTTTGGACGAAGGACAGATTTTTTTGAATTAAAAAAATAAACAATGTAAGAAGCACAAACGCCATATGACAGTGTAGTTGCCCATGCGGCTCCCATCATACCCCAATCAAAAACACGAATAAAAACATAGTCCAAAACCAAGTTAGAAACTGATGGTAAAAGCATCGCATACATTGCATTTTTAGGCTTGCCCTCTGCACGAATCGTATTGTTAGCCATCATGCAAAATGCAAGAATAGGAACTCCGTACATTACAATTACATAATATGTTTTTGCCAAGGAAAATAAACTTCCTTTTCCGCCAAAAATTGGGATAATATTATCTACGAAAAGTAACCCAAAAATTACTACAAAAACGGTCAGAATAAAGGTTAATGTAATCTGATTTGCAAAGGTCTTTTCTGCTTTAGCATGGTCCTGTTCTCCTAATGCTCTTGAAATAATTGAAGCTCCTCCAACCCCAATTGACATTCCTAATGCAGCAATAAAAAATGAAACAGGAAGCACCACATTGATCGCTGCAATAGCATTTGATCCAATCCACTGCCCTACAAAAATTGTATCAATCAGTATATTTAGTGACATCACTAAAATGCCGATAGAAGCCGGAACAGCTTGCTGAATCAATAATTTAGGTATGGATTGGGTTCCTAAAGCAGTAGTCGATTTAAACCCCATTATGCCATGTCTTTCTCTGCCCATTCATCGATCCATCTGCTCAATACATTGACCCAATCTTCTCGATCATTTACACAGGGAATAACATGTAATTTTTTACCTCCATTGTCTTCAAAATCTTCCGCTGCTTCCATCCCTATTTCTTCTAATGTTTCGAGACAGTCTGAAATAAAAGCAGGGGTTGCAATAGCCAACTCTTTTGTACCGTTTTTAGCAAAAGCTTCAACTGTTTTATCGGTATACGGTTTCAACCAAGATCCTAAAATTGACACTCGCGACTGGAAACTTGTAGAGTATGTTCCTTCTTTTAATTCTAAATATTCTGCCACATTCTTAGTAGTCATTTCACATTGATGTCGATAACAGTATCCATGCGCTGGCGAATCTTCAAAGCAACATTTACCGTCCATTTTACAATGAGATTTGGTGATGTCGGATTTGCGTATATGTCGCTCGGGAACCCCATGATAAGAGAACAAAAGGTGTTCCCAATTTTTGTCTTTTAAAGATTCCTGAATTGAATTTGATAAAACCCGAACATAATCAGGGTGATTGTAAAAGGGTGGCAAGGAGGTGAACTCCATTTCAGGAAAGTGCTTTGCCCGAATTTCTTCAGCCAACACCAAAATGGTTTCAGTAGTTGCCATTGCAAATTGGGGGTAAAGTGGAATTATAAGTACCTCTGTTATTCCTTTTTTTGCCAAAACTTCTAAACCAGAATGAATGGATGGATTACCATACCGCATAGCTAAAGTGACAGGAACACCAACTTTCTTCTGAACTTTTTCCTGAAGTCTTTCAGAGAGAACAATAAGGGGAGAACCTTCTTTCCACCAAATTTTTCGGTATGCTTTTGCGGATTTTTTGGGACGTGTGTTCAAGATAATGCCCTTAACCAAAAAGGTACGGAACCACTTGGGCAAATCAATAACCCTCCCATCCATTAAAAATTGATCTAAATACGACTTAACATCTTTTGTTTCAGTACTGTCTGGCGAACCCAGATTGACTAATAGCACTCCTTTCATGGACAATTTTTTTACGAAGATACTGAACCTAAATATTTCTTTGGAGTGGTTCCATACTTCTTTTTAAATGCAGCAATAAAATGACTTGCAGTACTGTAGCCCAGTCTTAAACCAACTTCATTTACATTATATTTTTGAGAACTTAACATTTTGCATGCTTCCTCCATTTTATGATCCAATAGATAAGCGTAGACAGTGTCTCCGTAGAGTTCCTTAAAACCCTCTTTTAACTTTTTCAAAGAAAGTCCAATCTCCACAGCTAAACTTTCTAACGAAGGAGGATTCGTCATTCGTTCCAATATGATTTCTTTTGCTTTCCTTATTTTTCTAACATTCTCTTCATCTACTAAAAAAGGACACTGCTCCACAGAAAGATCTTCATTCTTGTTAAAATAAAGACTCAATAACTCATATACTTTTCCTTTAATGTAAAGGGCTTTAATACTATCATGAATTTTTGATTGAAGTATTTGGCTTAAAACCACTGCAATTGAAGAAGAAAAAGCCTGATTGTCATAATACTTTTTTGAACTATTCTCAGAACTTAGAAAAGGAATATGATCGGCATCTGAAGAAAATAAGGCGTGAAATTCAGTGATCGAAATTAAAACACTTACAAGCCAAGTGTCTGGATTAAGCTCAACATCAATCGGCAACTCTTTTGCTGGATTATAAAGCAGCATGGAATGATCCTCATTTAAAGGAAAGGTATAACTGCCTTCATTGTATTTAAAATTCATTTGTCCCTTTAAACAAAAATGGAATTGTAAAAAGTCTTGAGCAACTTTATGTGAGAGATTCATGTTTTCACCCCTGTCATTTTTAGTTCTTAACACAAAGCAACCTGACCCTATCTCCGTAATTTTAAAAGAACTTTTATCGTTATTTTCCTCCTTCATAAAATTTATATATAAACTGATAAAATTAGTTTTCATTTACAAAATTATATAAAAATAAGTCTTTTCAAGGAGTTTCAATAATACCATCTAAAAAACCTTAAGAGATATTTATAAACTTTATAGCGTTATTTTTTAGAGTCAGACTCATTTATTTTTGCTGAAGAATTTAAAAGAATCTTTTTGCCTAAAACAAAGCAATTTTATGCTGTTGGTGTAAGTCACAAAACCGCCTCTATTGATCTTAGGGGACATTTCAGTTTGAGTGATTCTAAACTCCATGCATTGTTTTTAGATGCTAAAGAAAAAGAGATCCAAGACTTGTTACTCATTAATACGTGTAACAGAACCGAGATTTATGCCTGGACCACTTCCGATTCTATCTTGGTAGACTTACTTCTATTCCATTCAGAAGGTACCGAGAAAAATTTTCGAGAAATTGGTTATTCATACAAAAATGAAATTGGGATTAATCATCTCTTCAGGGTAGGGACTGGATTAGAAAGTCAAATATTAGGTGACTTTGAAATTATTGGACAAATCAAACAAAGTTTTTATCGTTCCAAAAAAATGGGACTTGCACAGGGTAACTTGGAACGCCTTATTAACTCCGTAATACAGGCCAGTAAAAGAATCAAGACAGAGACTCAAATATCCAGTGGCGCTACCTCAGTAGCCTTTGCTTCAGTTCAATACATTCTTAAAAATGTAAAAGATATTTCTAAAAAAAATATACTCCTTTTCGGTACGGGTAAAATAGGAGCAAATACCTGTGAGAATTTGGTTAAACATAGTCAGAATGATCATATTGTTTTAATCAACAGAACTCAAGAAAAAGCAGAAAAAATTGCTGGAAAATTTCCCGTTCAGGTGAAGCCTTTTGGAGAATTAACGTCCAGCATATTGGAAAGTGACGTATTGATAGTTGCCACAAGTTCACAAAAACCAACCATCACTGCAGACTTAATTCACAACCAAAAGCCCCTATTAATTCTCGATCTCTCACTTCCAAGAAATGTAGACGCAAGCCTTGATAAAAGACCAAATACCCGAGTCATTCACCTTGATGAACTTTCACAAATTACTGATGCCACTTTCGAAAAGAGAAAAAAATTCATTCCCCAGGCTGAAAGAATTCTTGAAACAGTTAAATTAGAATTTATGGAGTGGATGGTACACAGAAAATATGTCCCAACCCTAAAAGCATTTAAAGAAAAAATCACAACCTCTAATGCCAATTTTGAGTTTATTCCTGAAAACGGTGACACAGAATACATGGCACAAAAAATAATGGGGCAAGTAGCCGCATACCTTAGATCTAATCCACACAAAGCAGATGAAACCGTTCATCTGCTTCAAGAAGTTTTTGAGTTGAACCCAGATCGTTTTCAATAATGATAAGGATTGGAACTCGAAAAAGTGAATTGGCCTTGTGGCAAGCAAATCAAGTAAAAGATCAATTAGATGCACTTGGAGCCAATACTATTTTAGTCCCCCTTGAAAGCGAAGGAGATCAAAACCTCATAGATCCACTTTACAAAATGGGAATTCAAGGTGTTTTCACTAAAACACTTGATGCAGCCCTACTTAACAATAAAATTGATCTCGCTGTGCACAGTCTGAAAGACGTTCCCACTGTAATGGCTCAAGGAATTGAAATTAGTGCCGTTTTACCTCGAGGGGCCAGTAAAGATGTTATTGTAAAGCATCCCGATAGGAACAAAAGTGAAACAGAGAAACGGATTGGTACTGGAAGTTTACGCAGAAAAGCACAATGGCTAAGGAAATATCCCAATTATACCGTAGAAAACCTGAGGGGAAACGTTCAAAAACGTCTAGAAAAACTGAGTCTTTCTGTGTGGGAGGGAGCTATTTTTGCACAAGCAGGACTTGAACGTTTGGGACTGCTAGAGTTGACTTTTGAATCTCTTGAATGGATGATCTCGGCACCCGCCCAGGGAATTGTAGGGATTGCCAGCCTTGAGACGAATAGTGCTTTGAAACCTTATTTAAATGAAATTAATTGCGAGCAAACAGCCTTATGCGCAAAAATAGAACGAACATTCTTAAATACACTTGAAGGTGGATGTACCGCACCCATAGGAGCCTTTTCTGAAATTAAAAATGATAAGGTATATTTTAATGGGGGACTCTTTGCACTTGATGGAAGCCAAGCCATAACTGTTGAAGAATCTATCTCACTTAAAGATGCTTCAGGATTTGGAATTCAGCTTGCCCAAAAAATTTTATCACAAGGAGGGGAAACACTTATGAAGGAAATAAAATCCAAAATGTGAAATGAGATTACTGGCCACTAAACAACTTTCACTGTCACTAAAAGACCGGCTTATTCAGCATGGATTTTCTATTGTAGAACAATCTTTTATCAAAATAAAAGCGCTTTCTATTCCAAAAAAAGAGATTGAGAATCAATTGATTTTTACAAGCCAAAACGCAGTCAAAATTGCTTTTTCAGAACCAGAAATAAAAGCTCAATTAGAGGGCAAAAACTACTTTTGTGTCGGTAAAAAAACAAAAACACTTTTAGAAGAAAATGGCCAAAAAGTGATAAAAATGACTCAAAATGCAACTGATTTAGCCTATTTTTTGACAAATAATCACAAAAAAGAAGCTTTTTCGTTTTTTTGTGGCAAACGTCGTAGACCCGAAATTGAGAATCTACTCAAAGAAAATAACATGAGGTGCCAGATCCATGAAATTTACGATACCTTTTTAACCCCAAAAACCATAGACAAGCCTTTTGATGGAATTTTATTTTTTAGCCCATCAGCCGTATCAAGTTATTTTAAAGTCAACTCAATAAATACTGAAACCAGAGGATTCTGTATTGGAAAAACTACTGCTTCAGCATTAGATTTTTATACTAAAAATTACAGTATTGCTAAAGAACCTACTGAAACACAACTCTTATTAAGCATTTATAATTATTATCTACAACACCATGCTCAAAAATGATCTGTTCTTAAAAGCCCTAAGAGGCGAAACCGTTACAAGACCTCCAGTTTGGATGATGCGTCAAGCAGGACGTTATTTACCAGACTTTATGGTATTAAAAGAAAAATACGATTTCTTTACACGTTGCCAGACCCCAGAATTGGCTACTGAAATAACGATTATGCCAATAGATCAAATCGGTCCCGATGCTGCCATTTTATTCAGCGATATTTTGGTTGTCTTACAAGCCATGCAAATTCCTGTAGAAATGAAAGATGGCTTAGGCCCCTGGATCCCGGACCCTATCCGATCTCAAAAGGATGTAAATCAAGCAATAATTCCTGATATTCATGAACATTTAGGTTACGTATTGGATGCTGTAAAAATGACAAAACAAGAACTTGCAAATCGAGTTCCTCTGATCGGATTTGCAGGTTCTCCCTGGACTCTATTGTGTTATGCTGTGCAAGGTCAAGGGTCAAAAACATTTGACAAGGCTAAAGAATTTTGTTTTAGTCAACCTGAAGCTGCGCATGACCTTCTTCAAAAAATCACCACCACAACAATAGCTTACCTCAAAGAAAAAGTAAAGTCCGGGGTTGACGCTGTACAAATATTTGACTCATGGGGCGGACTGCTTTCTCCTGACGATTATCAAATCTTTTCTTGGCCTTATATCCAACAAATAATTGACGCTCTAAAAGACGAAATCCCAGTGATTGTTTTTGGAAAAGGTTGTTGGTTTGCCCTTCATGAGATGGGTAAATCAGGAGCTGCAGCACTAGGTGTCGACTGGACATGTTCCGCAAGAAATGCACGCTATCTCTCCGGAGGACAAATCACTCTTCAAGGAAATTTTGATCCTTCCAGACTACTCTCTCCCATTCCTGAGATCACTGAAGCAGTTTACAAAATGATTAATGAATTTGGTAAAGATCGATACATAGTGAACCTTGGTCATGGCATTTTACCGAATATCCCTGTAGATCATGCAAAAGCATTTGTAGATGCAGTAAAATCCTATTATTAAAACCCTTCCCCAATGAAAAATCAATTTTACCTTTACATTCAAAATTTGCAAAATAACATTACCCAAGCTCTTGAAGAAATTGATGGTAAAGCAAAATTCAAAGAAGATATTTGGCAGCGCGATGAAGGCGGAGGAGGTCAAAGCCGTGTTATTGAAAATGGTGATGTGATCGAAAAAGGAGGCGTAAATATTTCCGCTGTTCACGGACCTTTACCTAAAAGTATGCAAGCTTATTTTAAGGTTGGTGAAGTTAATTTCTATGCCTGTGGATTAAGTCTAGTGCTCCATCCAAAAAACCCAATGGTTCCTACTGTTCATGCAAATTGGCGTTATTTTGAAATGTATGACAAATCCGATCAGCTTATAGACCAATGGTTTGGTGGGGGATTGGACCTCACTCCATACTATCTTTTTGATGAAGATGCGGTGCATTTTCATCAGCAATGTAAAAAAGCTTGTGATGCTCACCACCCAAATTTTTATGCCGATTTTAAAGCCCATTGCGATCAGTATTTTCACAACGAACACCGTGATGAAGCTCGAGGTATTGGGGGTTTATTTTTTGACTACCTTAAAGCAAATGAAACCTTTAGTATTCAAGATCGTTATGACTTTACCACTGAAGTGGGCAATGAATTTCTAAATGCATACCTACCCATTTTAAATAAACGTAAATACCTTCCTTTTACAGAAGCACAAAGAAATTGGCAAGAAATAAGAAGGGGTCGCTATGTAGAATTCAATTTAATTCACGACAAAGGAACCCTTTTTGGTCTTAAAACAAAAGGACGCATTGAGAGTATTTTGATGAGTCTTCCTCCTCATGTTCAATGGCGTTACGATCACCATCCAGAAAAAGGAAGTGAGGAAGCACGACTATTAAGTGTATTGAAAAATCCCAAAGAATGGGTATAATCGAAAAACTACATTTCATTTTTTGTATTTTAATACCAAATTAGCAACTCATGAATAGCCTGATCATCTTATTTGTATTGCCCCTACTAATTATTTTCTCTTATTTATTTGATGCTTTTGCGCGAAAAACAAAATTTCCATCGGTTATTTTGTTGATGTTTACCGGTGTAATTGTTCGATCAATCACAGCCGCTTATGGATTTGAAGACTTCGGTTTTTTAGATGATCTAATTCCTGTGCTGGGGACTATAGGGCTAATTTTAATTGTTTTGGAAGGTGCACTAGAACTGGAAATAAGAAAGGAAAAACTTCCTCTTATTCTAAAAGGATTTCTCGCTGCTCTTGTTTTGCTAATCCTCAATATTATTGCATTGCATTGGGTTTTTGTAAATCTTCTTAAAATGACTTCTCAACTTGCTACACTTTCTGCTATTCCATTGGCGATTATTAGTAGCGCTGTCGCAATTCCATCTGCAGCAGGTTTTCTTAAACAGGATCGTGAATTTATAGTTTATGAATCTACTTTTTCCGACATCTTAGGAATTATGATTTTTAACTATGCATTGCGTCAGTTTGAAGTAAAAGAAGCATTGGTAGGCATTACACCGTTGGCTTCTTTATTCCTTCAAATTTTAGGCGTAATCGTAATTTCCTTGGCCATTACCTATGTTTTATTTCAACTACTTCGTCAGATAGATCATCATGTTAAATTTTTTCTTATTCTAGCCCTACTCATACTCGTGTACGCTTTTGGGAAATTATTTCATTTGCCAGCTTTGGTTACCATTTTCATTTTTGGAATCTTCTTAAGCAATGTCAAAAGTTTACTTCCTCGATTTTTAAAAAATTATTTGGATTTGGATCATACCGAAAAGGAATTGCATGAATTTCATATTCTCACTGCAGAATCAACCTTTATCGTTCGGACGTTCTTTTTCTTATTCTTTGGTTTTTCTATTCAACTCTCTGACTTTAACACCTCTCAGCCTCTATTTTATGGAGCACTCATCGTTTTAGTCATGTTAGCATTACGCTATATTTATTTTTCGGTGACTACATTCAGACTCAAACCCAGTTCCTTAACATATATGTCACCTAGAGGGTTAATAAGTATCCTATTGTTTGTTCAACTTAATGAGGTTTCATTCATTGATTTGTCCAATAGTCCAATAGATGAACGTGTCTTGTTAGTTGTCATTCTGAGTTCTATGCTCGTAATGCTTATAGGGACTCTAAAAAAGCCATCTCCTAAGGAAGAATCCATTACCTCTGATTTTGAACCCGAAACTCCTGTAACATTAGATCTAAATATTGACATTCCTGAACTTCCAGACAATGATTCTGAAGAGCCACTAAATTAAAGACTATGTATCCATTAAATCGCAATCGAAGATTAAGAAAATCCTCTAGCATGAGGAGCCTGCTCCAAGAGCACCAGCTTTCTCCAAATGATTTTATCGTACCTCTATTTATTGTGGAAGGAAAACAATTAAAAGAACCCATTCCATCCATGCCAGGGTATTTTCGATTATCGTTGGATTTAATTGCTCAAAAAGTGATTTCATTATGGAAACAAGACTTAAAAGCGGTACTGTTATTTGTGAAAGTCCCCAATAATTTAAAAGACAATCAGGGAAAAGAAGCTTTAAATCCTGATGGTTTGATGCAGCGTGCAATTAAAACTATAAAAGATACTGTCCCTGAAATGATAGTAATGACAGATGTCGCACTGGATCCCTATTCTTCATTTGGACATGACGGAATCGTTGAAGAAGGAAAAATATTAAATGATCCTACGGTCGCAGTTCTGGCAAAAATGGCCAGTTCCCATGCCGAAGCTGGTGCAGATGTTGTTGCACCTAGTGATATGATGGATGGCCGTGTTTTAGCCATTCGGAAGCAATTAGAATCAGCTCAATTTCACGATACACTCATCATGAGTTACAGTGCTAAATATGCTTCTGCTTTTTATGGTCCTTTTAGAGATGCACTCGATTCTGCACCAGGATTTGGAGACAAAAAGACCTATCAGATGGACTTTGCAAACCGTAAAGAAGCACTCATCGAAACCCAACGCGATCTCGAAGAAGGAGCAGATATCGTAATGGTAAAGCCCGGACTGGCTTATTTAGACATTATCCGTGACCTAAAAAACACTATTAACGCACCAATTGCAGCCTACCAAGTGAGTGGAGAATACGCCATGCTCAAAGCTGCTGCTGAAAAAGGATGGATCAATCATGATCAAGTGATGTTAGAACAATTGATTAGTTTTAAACGTGCAGGAGCCAGTCTCATCGCTTCTTATTTTGCAGAAGAGGTCGTTAAAATGCTTTAAAGTTGTCTTCTTTTTATGAAAAAAAAGATACTTTTATAAAAAGTACCCCAAAATGCGCCCCTTATTTATACCCTTGCTTTTCGCATTATTGCTTGTCTTTTATTTCTGTAGCGGAATAGATCTTATTGATGATTACATACCCCCAGATGTTCGGATCACAACTCCTTTATCATCAATGACCATTGGCACTTCAGTTCATCTGAAGGCTTCTTATTTTAATAATGTAGGGGATCACATTCAAGACGCATCAATAAAGTGGATAAGTTCAAATTCAGAGATCATTACTATTGACCCTGATGGAATTGCTACACCCCATAAGGAAGGTGTTGTAGAATTAATTGCTCAAATCACTACAGAAGATAATGAATTAATCCAGGATATAATCCGTGTCACTGTAATCAGTAATGTCAAATTAGTAACCGATCCCGTTGAGAACGAAATAGTGGAGAATACAACTACGAGTCCCACTATTGAAATTCTGAATAGTATCTCAGAGATCACTGCTCAAACTTCTTACCAATTGGAAATAAATATTACAGATGAAAATGGAAATGAAGCCGTTCCCTCAACGCTTTTATGGACGAGTTCAGATGAGGCTATACTTTCTGTAGATCAAGAGGGTAACATAAATGCAATTGCATCAGGTATGGCTACAATCACTATATCATTTACTTCGTCAAATACTGTATTTACTGCTCAGAATTTCATTACGGTTATTGCACTTGAAAAAGATTCCATTTCTTCGTTTTCAGGAAATTTGGTTACCAAAAGTGGCTATACCTTAGAAGGAAGTTTTACTCTCTCTAAAACAGAATCAGGTCTCATACTGAGTTTAGGAGAAGATTACAAAGCTTCTGCTACTCTTCCTGGGCTCTATGTTTATTTATCAAACAATAACAATACAACCTCACAAGCTTATGAAATTGATGCAGTAAAAGTGTTTAACGGTTCTCATTCCTATACACTCCCAAGTTCCATTGAACTAATGGATTATCAATATTTATTGTATTGGTGTAAGCCTTTTAATGTAAAAGTGGGTGAAGCTAAAATTTACGATTGATGAAAAAATATATTGTACTCGTCCTTTTTCTACTAAGCATATCAAAAATTCAAGGGCAGTGGATAAAAGAAAAAGGAAAAGGCTATTACAAAATATCAGGGTGGTCACTCCTTGCAGATGAACACTTCACTGATAAAGGAATAGTTGACCCCAATGCTACTAGAGGTATCTTTATTACAAGCATCTATGGACAATATGGTCTTTCAAAAAGAATAAATCTCATCGGCTACCTACCCTTATTTGTGAAAAATTACCAGTTTGCTCAAGTTTCGCAAACAAATGGTAAAATCTACGAACCCCGTCAAGAATTTAATGGATTAGGGGATATTAATCTAGCAGTCGAATACGGACTAAAAACAACTGGGAAATGGATATTATCTTCCACACTTACTTTTGGAATTCCATCGGGGAATGCTGCTGCTGGAAGTGATGGAAGTTATCAGACTGGCGATGGTGAATTCAATCAATTGGTTCAGTTTAATGTTGGAAGTGGGTATGCTTTAGGAAAACAGAACTTATACATTAAATCTTATTTAGGATTGAATAACCGAACCCAGGGATTTTCTGATGAAATACACTCTTATTTCGAAACAGGCACACAACTTTTAAAAAACAATCTTTTAGTCCTTAGCCGTTTGCATTGGATAAAATCACTTTACAATGGTACCTTAGATGCATCGAATGCTAACGGTACTATTTTCGCAAATAATATTGAAAGTTTTACTATTGGATTTGAATCTGCACTAAATTTTGGAAAAAACTGGGGATTGAGTATTGCCTTAACTCATCCGCTGTCTGGAAAAGTTATCTACCGTGCTCAGAGTTATTCAGGAGGACTGTTCTTCAATTTTTAAAAATTTATCCTCCGTACTTTCGCTCTGCAGAAAACGGGCTTAATGAAAGGGTAGTAATTTGATCCGAAATAAGTTCAGTCACCAACTTTCCCGTAGCAGGACCCAGACTCCATCCCATCATAGAATGCCCAGTTGCTAAAACTAAATTTGTGCATTTGGAATGCCTCCCAATAAAAGGAAGTCCGTCAGGAGAAAGTGGTCGAAGTCCACATTTTACGTCAGCTAGCGTTGTTTGAGAAGGGACTACATTTGGATAATAGGCTGTTGCTGCTTGGGCAATAGCTTGTACTCGTTTGGTATTGATCTGATGATTAATTCCAGAGAGCTCCATCGTCCCACCAAAACGAGTAAACCCTTGCATTGGAGTCACTGCTACCTTAGATTCCAATAAAATTGCTGGGAGATTAATTCCAGTAGGCTGAGTTACATTGATTCGATATCCTTTTCCTGCCTGAACCGATAACTGAATTCCTAACTGCTTTAAAAGTGACTCCGACCAGGCTCCACTGGCGATTACAGTCTCATCAGCCTGAACTTGATGTTTTGATGTACAAACTTTATTTATACGAGTACCGCTTGTTTTAAAATGCGTGACAGCCTCCCCGGTCAAAAAGGTAACACCTTTCTTTTTCAGTAGGCTTAGCAAATTTTTCATAAACAATTCTGGAGTACTATGTGCATCACTTTCATACCAAAAAGCTCCTGCAATATCCATAGGTGTATCAGGTTGTTTTTCTAATACTTCTGAAGGACTTAATTGATCAATTTTCAATCCCAAATCTCGAGCCCAGGCTACTACCTCGGCTTCTTCTTTTTCTGCCTGAGTTGTCTTATAGGCCATAAGAAGGCCTTTTGTTTCGAGGTGAAAGTCAAAGTCCTCTTCACTTTGCATCTCAAGATAAAGCTGTTTACTCAATATGTTAATATCTAATATTGTTTGTATGGAACGCTGAACATGAGCTGTTGTACAAGATTTCATGAATTTAATCCCCCATTTAATCAAATCTTTATCCAATCTGGGCTTAATATAAAAAGGGCTTGAGGACTTAAACATCCAACGGAAACCTTTAGCAACCATACCTGGAGCCGCCATAGGAACAATATGACTTGGCGTCAGGTATCCTGCATTTACATGAGAAGCTCCTGCTGATAAATTTCCTTGGTCTATGACGGTTACTTCATGCCCCTCTTTTTGAAGAAAATAGGCTGTACACAAACCTACGATTCCTCCTCCCACAACAACTACTTTTTTTTGAGTCATATTAGATAACTTGAAAGCCTTTTACATAAGGATCATCAGGGTCTAAAATTAATTTATTATAACCCGTAATTCGGGCATCCCCTTCTATACTTGGGATTATTGCCTCCAGCGCACCTACCTTTGTAGATGATTCTACCTTCCCAGTGAAAAGAGATCCGATAATACTTTCATGAATAAATGAATCCCCTACTTTTAATTTCCCTTTGGCAAACCATTGTGCCATCCGTGCTGAAGTTCCAGTCCCACAAGGAGAGCGATCTATTGCTTTATCCCCATAAAAAACCGCATTACGAGCCGTGGCATTTTCATTAGTAGGTTTTCCAGCCCACAATACATGACTACAGCCTTGAATCTTGTCATCCAATGGGTGTTCAAAATAATGCAGTTGATTAACTTTTTCCCTTATTTCCCGACTCCTAGAAACAAGCTGCCCAGATGTATAGGCATCGATTCCTTTATAATTTTCTTGGATATCAACGATTGCATAAAAATTGCCCCCATAGGAAACATCCAAACTTAATACTCCCAGATCGCTACACTCTATTTCGATATCTCTAGCTGCTAAAAATGCAGGGACATTAATAAATCGAACTGATGTAATTTTTTCTCCACTTTGAGCGAAATTCGCTACAACCAAACCCGCAGGTGTTTCAATGCGAACAACTCCCTCTTCTTTTGGTTGAATTAAATTCTCTTCCAATAGTATGGTAATCGCACCGATCAAACCATGACCGCACATGGGCAAGCAACCACTAGTTTCGATGAATAAAATCCCTACATCATTTTGTGAATCTTGAGGTTCGTAATAAAAACTCCCACTCATCATATCATGCCCTCGTGGTTCAAACATCAATCCTGTTCGAATCCAATCATAGGTCTTCATAAAATGCGCCCTTTTCTCACCCATACTAAACCCTATCAAATCTGGTTTTGGAGATTTCACTAAACGTACCGGATTCCCAGCGGTATATCCATCTATACATTCAAATACAATCCGATCTGTTCTTTTCATATTTCTGATCCCGTGATTTTTCCGTTTACATTCCTTTGTAAGCCCAAAGGGTTTTTATTTTTTAATGCATCGGGAAGTAAATTATCTGGACAATCTTGATAGGCTACAGGGCGTAACCATCGATAAATTGCATCTGCCCCCACAGAAGTAAAACGACTATCTGAAGATGCAGGAAAAGGACCTCCATGCTGCATTGCATCGGTGACTGCCACACCTGTAGGTACTCCCTCAAAAAGAATTCTGCCTGCCTTTGTTCTCAATTTTGACAGAAGCACTTTTGCAATTCCTTTATCCGAAGGATCCCCTAGAATTGAAACAGTCAATTGGCCTTCTAAAGCAGAAGCTACCGCCAACATTTGATCAGCTGAATTACAATTAACCACAAGAGTAAATGGACCAAAAACTTCTTCAGATAAGTTTTTATTGTATAAAAAATCCTGTGCTCCTACTGATCCAATCACCGCTGAACAAGTTGATGAATGATGCATGGATTTCAATAACCCGCTGGATTTAAAATCTACTATTTGCTTGTCGTATTTATTTTGAATCGAATCATGCACCATTGGTGGTATGTTCATAGAAGCAGTATGTTTACTAATTTCAACTGCAAGGTCATGAGCCCCTGAGGGATCACAAATCACAATAAGTCCTGGATTTGTACAAAACTGACCCGTACCTAAAGTGATCGATTGAGCAAGACTTTCTGCTAAGCTATAATCCGACTTCAATTTATTTTCTAAAATAAAAACGGGGTTAATACTTCCCATTTCAGCAAATACAGGAATAGGCTCCTCTCGCTTTTGTGCTAAGTCATAAAGGGCTTTTCCCCCAGAATAACTCCCTGTAAATCCAACACCTTTAATCAATGGATGAGAAACCAACTGGCCGCCAACATCATGAGATTGTCCTCCTAAATGAGAAAAAATCCCTAAGGGTAAACGACATTTTGCAACTGCTTTTGCAATAGCTTGAGCAACTAATTCACTGGTTGCTGCATGAAATGGATGCGCCTTAACTATTACTGGGCAGCCCGCAGCAAACGCAGATATGGTATCACCCCCAGCCGTAGAAAACGCCAATGGAAAATTACTTGCCCCAAAGACAACAATAGGCCCAAGTGGAAAGTTCATTTTTCTCAAATCTGGCCCTTGAGTATGAATTTTTACTTCTGAGAAAGAACCGTTATCCATTAATTCAATGAAAGATTGAATTTGGGAAATTGTTCGTTGAAATTCTCCTTCTGCCCTTCCCTCAGGTAAAGCAGATTCTTCCTGATAGCTTGATAAGATTTCTGATTTTTGTTGTTGAAGTTCTTCTTGAATCGTTTTTAAAAAAATTGCTCGGTCCTCAAAACTACTTTCAGCAAAGACCTCAAAACTAGAAGCTGCAGCTTGAACAGCAGTTTCAATTTGAATAGTCGTTGCTTCTTGATGATTGATTCCTAAAGCCGTTTTAGTTTTTGGGTTTACAGTTTGAAAAACTGCTGAACTTTCTGAATGTTCCCAATTGCCAGCAACTAAATTTTTTCCAGTAATCATAAGTATTTTTTATAGTCTAGATTTTCAGGACGCGAAGCTAGCGCAGTCTGTATAATTCCTTGGACATGTTCATGTGCTTTTCCAGTAAGTTGCTTCCTAGGAGGTCTGACATATCCTGTCCCCAATCCCGTTGCTACTTCACATAATTTTATGTTTTGTACTAACTGTGGAGAAATATCCAGTTCCAAAAGGGGTAAAAACCACCGGAAAACAGCGGTTGCTTTGTCCCATTCTCCAACCTTACAATAGGTGTAAATTGCAACGGTTTCTTCAGGAAAAGCATCTACTAACCCAGCTACCCAACCACTTGCACCCATTAATAAACATTCCATAGCAATCGTATCTACTCCACATAGAATTTTAAACCGATCCCCAAAATGATTGATCATCCGTGTTACGTTTGTAGTGTCTCGAGTAGATTCTTTTACAGCATTGATATTATCATACTTTGCTAATTCCTCAAACATTTCAATGGTGACCTCAATTTTATAATCAACAGGATTATTATAGATCATTATGGGTAGTGAAGTACTTTCTGCTACGGATGAAAAATAGGCAACTGTTTCTTCATCAGTGGCCTTATAACGCATTGGCGGGAGGAGCATTAAACCATTTGCGCCCTCAGATTCAGCTTGCTGAGCCAAAAGCACAGCTTGAGCGGTTGATTGCTCAGCAATATTCATAATTACAGGTATTTTTCCAGCTACTTGCTCCAGACTAGTTGTCAAAAGTGTGCTTTTTTCTTTTCTTGTCAAGGTACTTGCCTCTCCCAAAGTTCCACCCAGGATAATACCATGAACACCAGATTCAATCTGAGCTGATAAATTGATTTTAAATGCCTCTAAATCAAGGTTATGAGCTGAATCAAATTGTGTTGTTATGGCAGGCATTACACCTTTCCACTTAAAATTTTTCATTTCGATTTGTATTTCAATATGTATTGTTCAATATAAGTTTTTTTAAAATTTAAGGCTGCTTTTTGAAAAGATTTCTAACTTGAAAATGAAGTATTATTTTAACACCTCAAATTAATATGGATCATATTTCTTATTTTAAAACAACCATAGGTTGGATCAAAATTCACGAAGAATCTGATAAGCTTTCCTCACTAAAATTTGTCGAAAAACCCCCCTCCAATACAAGAACTAATCTTTCGACACTTTCCAAAAAAATAATACTTGATTTAAAAGGTTATTTCGACACAGGGGTTTTGAATATTGATTTACCGCTTCCAATAACAGGGACAGCATTTCAAAAACAAATTTGGGAGCTTGTAAAAGAAATTCCGAAAGGAAAAACAATGACGTACAAACAGTTGGCTTTGCGTTATGGAAATCTAAAATCTATTCGAGCTGTTGCTAATGCTGTTGGTAAAAATCCCATTATGCTATATATTCCTTGTCATCGGGTTATTGGAAGTGATGGATCTATGACGGGTTATGCTGGGGGAATTAAAAATAAAAAATGGCTCTTAGAACACGAAGGTGCATCCATTCAAAAAACATTAAATTTGTGACACATGCGCTAAAGCCCATTCAATAAATGCTGATATTTTGTTAATGAAAAAAATTTTTAAATCCATCATATTTCTTCTGGTAATCTCATTTGGCTTACTCTATATTTCTGATTACAATTATTTATTAACTGCCGTATCAAAAATTTACTTCAAAGGACACACTACAGCCTTTTTATCTGATTACAAGCACTTTGACAACCGAATCCTACCAGCTTCAAAAACACCTGAACCTTGGCCACTCCATTCAAAATTCAATACGATCACCCTCACAGAAGAACAAGAACAAATCAATATCAACAATGAAACAGTTGCTTTTTTAGTAATCAAAAATGACAGTATTTATTTTGAAAAATATTACGATGGTTATGGCTTAGATTCCAAAAGCAATGCCTTTTCAATGGCTAAAAGTTATGTTTCTGCATTGCTTGGAAAAGCCATAATGGAAGGTTATATCGAAAGTTTAGATCAACCTGTAATCGATTTTATTCCTGAACTCAAAGGAGAATATGCATCACAAGTTACTGTAGGCGACCTATCCAGCATGGCTTCCGGGCAGCGATGGGACGAAGCCTATTACTCTCCATTTTCTGTGACTACGGCAGCCTATTTTGTTAAAGACTTGGAAAGCTTAATTTTAAATCAACCCATAGAATCGGCTCCTGGAAAATCATATATATACCAAAGTGGTACTACCCAATTACTCGGTATGGTAATCAGTAAAGCTACAGGGAAAAAATTAACGAACTATCTCCATGAAAGTTTCTGGGATCCTATGGGGGCTGAACAAGAATCCTTGTGGCAAATTGATAGTAATGAGTTTGGATTAGAGAAAGCCTATTGCTGTATTGCTTCTAATGCACGAGATTTTGCTCGTTTGGCAAAGTTGTATAAAAACCATGGGAAATGGAACGGTATGAAAATCCTTGATTCAACCTTTATAGCCAAATCTATTCAACCTCGTTTTGAGGAAAGTCCAGAATATGGTTATGGTTGGTGGTTAAAAAAATACAAAGGGCATAATGTGTTTATGAATCGAGGGCATCTTGGACAATACGTAATTACTTTCCCAAAAGAAAATCTGATCTTCGTTAGACTTGGAAATAGCAAAGGTCCCGCAGGAAATCCAGATGACCCTTTTACCCCAGACATCTATCGATATATGGAAATTGCCCTTGAACTTAATTCAAATGTTAAAACACCTTGATCTTCATAAGATTTTTTTTTTAGATATTGAAACTGTACCGCTTTACAGCACTTTTCAGGAGGTCCCTCTTGTTGAAAAGAAATACTTTGAAGAAAAAACAGCATATCAAAGAAAGAACGAAATCACTGCTGAGGATTTTTATGGTAGCGCTGGAATTTGGGCAGAATTTGGAAAAATAGTTTGTATTTCTGTTGGATATTTTGCTCCACAAGATAATCGGAGAGAATTTCGTTTAAAAAGTTTTTTTGGTGATGAAAAATTTCTTTTGATTGAATTTAAAAAACTTCTTGAAACCTATTTTAACACACCCAAACACAGACTCTGCGGACACAATGCCAAAGAATTTGATTTTCCATTTATTGCAAGAGGAATGTTGGTTCACCAAATTCCATTGCCACCTACCTTACAATTATTTGATAAAAAACCTTGGGAAATTCCTCACCTAGATACTCTTCATTTATGGCGTTTTGGAGATTTTAAACACTATACTTCCTTAAAACTAATGGCTCATGTTTTAGGAATTCCAACTCCAAAAGATGATATAGATGGTAGTCAAGTGGCCAATGTCTATTACGAAGAAAAAAATATAGAGCGAATCGTTACCTACTGCGAAAAGGATGTTGTTACAGTAGCTCAAATACTTCTCAAACTTAGAAACGAAGCTTTACTAAACAAAAAAGAAATTTTATTTAGCCCCTAAAAAATACCTATATTAGAGTCTAATAAAATCAAATTAAGTGGAAACAAACTACGATGCCATTGTTGTTGGAACAGGAATAAGTGGAGGTTGGGCAGCCAAAGAACTTTGCGAAAATGGGTTAAAAACTTTGGTTCTTGAAAGAGGACGAATGGTAAAACATTTAGATGATTATCCTACCATGCATTTAGATCCTTGGGATATGAAAAATGGAGGAAGCACTTCACAAGAAGAATTAAAAAACTACAACAAGCAGCGAAGATGGGGGGTCAATGAAGGAAACCGCCATTTTTACAATAAAGATGCTGATTACGATTATGATGAAGACAAAGCATTTGATTGGATTCGTGGAACTCAAGTGGGCGGTAGATCACTTATTTGGGGCCGTCAAACCTACCGCTGGAGCGACGATGATTTTGAAGCAAACCTTCGAGACGGTATTGGTGTAGATTGGCCGGTACGTTATAGAGACATTGCCCCTTGGTATTCCTATGTTGAGAAATTTATTGGGGTAAGTGGTGAAGCATTAAACCTTCCCCAACTTCCAGATAGTGAGTTTTTACCCCCTATGGAGTTAAACTGTGTAGAAAAAGAATTGCAGTCCTCGATTGCTAAAAATTATACAGATCGAGTATTGACCGTTGGTAGAGTAGCACATATTACTCAAGGAACAAAATCAGACGGGGGGAGAACCCAATGTCAGTTCCGTAATCGTTGTGATAGAGGATGTCCTTTTGGTTCTTACTTTAGTTCTAACTCTTCTACCCTTCCTGCAGCTGAACGTACAGGAAACTTAACACTTCGCCCTAATTCTGTAGTTTCAGAAGTAATTTATGATGAAAAAAGTCAAAAAGCGAAAGGCGTTAGAGTTATTGATACCGAGACCAAAGAGGTGTTAGAATTCAATTCTAAAGTCGTTTTCATCTGTGCATCTTCAATGGCCTCTACAGCAATTTTATTAAACTCTAAATCCGAACGTTTTCCTAATGGTTTAGGGAATGATTCGGGAGAACTAGGCCATAATATTATGGACCATCAGCTGGGTAGTGGTGCTTCAGGAACTTATGAAGGATTTGAAGATAAATATTACACAGGAAGACGTCCAAACGGTTTTTATATACCTCGTTTTAGAAACGTAGGCGGAAAGAAAAAAGATGTTGATTTTTTAAGAGGCTATGGCTATCAAGGAGGAGCGGGACGTGGGAACTGGGCCGATGTAATCGCTGAATTTGGCTATGGTTCTGAGTTTAAAAATGCAATACTCGAACCTGGAAAATGGAATATTGGTATGGGAGGATTTGGTGAAGTATTGCCCTACCATGAAAACCGGATGTATTTGAATTACAATAAAATTGATCAATGGGGTTTGCCTAAAATTGTATTTGACGCTGAATTCAAGGAAAATGAAAAGAAGATGAAAGAAGATTGGAAAGTACAAGCTGCAGAAATGTTAGAAAACGCAGGATGTAAAAATATCAATATCTACGATTCCAATGCACCAATAGGTAAAGGGATTCACGAAATGGGCACAGCTCGCATGGGGCATGATCCTAAAACTTCTATATTAAACAAACACAATCAAATTCATAGCGTTCCCAACGTTTATATGACTGACGGCGCATTCATGACCTCCTCAGGCACCCAAAATCCATCGCTAACTTATATGGCTTTTACTGCCAGAGCAGTTAATCATGCTGTTGGAGAACTGAAGAAAATGAATCTGTAACACAACATTCATTTTATGTCGGGAGTGACTCAAAAAAAAGAAAATCATTCTTTATTAAAGGTAGATCAACTTCATCTTGAAATCGATGGAAAACAACTTCTAAAACAAATTTCGTTTCAATTATCAAAAAATGAAATCGTTGCTGTTGTCGGAGAATCAGGAAGCGGAAAATCCCTTTTGGCATTATCTTTATTGGGACTTCAACCAAAAAATGCAACTGTTTTTGCCAAACAGCTTTTGTTTCAAAAGGAATCTTTATTAACCCTAAAATCCAAAGCTTGGCAAAACATTCGAGGAAATAAGATGGGGATGATTTTTCAAGAACCTCAATCGAGTTTAAATCCTTCTATGCGTCTTGGAAAGCAATTGCTTGAAGTACTTCAACAGCACACTAGATTTTCAAAAAAAGAGCAAAATCAAAAAATTGAAGAAGCACTTTTGGAAGTACAACTTACTGATCCAAAACGAATTATAAAATCCTATCCACATCAAATTAGTGGTGGGCAAAAACAAAGGGTCATGATTGCCATGGCGCTTTTATGCCATCCACAACTTTTAATTGCAGATGAACCCACCACGGCACTAGACGTAACCGTTCAAAAAGAAATTATTGAGTTACTCAAACGGCTACAAAAAAAACGCAATATGAGTATCTTGTTTATCTCACATGACCTTGTGCTTGTTAAAAAACTTGCCGATCGGGTGTTGGTAATGTATCAAGGAAAAATTGTAGAAGAAAATAAAACAGACGTTTTATTTAAAAATCCTGAGCAAGCATACACTAAAGGACTTTTATTTGCACGCCCCTCGACTACTGAGCGTTGGAGTCCATTACCAACTTTAGCTGACTACCAGATGGAGTCCTTTCATTCTCAGCAAATTACTCCCAAAGAGCGCTCAATAAGGCACGAAAAACTCTATGCTCAAAAACCACTATTAGAAGTTGAGAATCTTGAAAAAACATACCAAACCCGTTTAGGAATTTTCCAGAAAACAAATGCATTTCAGGCTGTAACACCACTTAACTTTTCGTTATTTCCTGGTGAAACCTTGGGTTTGGTTGGAGAATCTGGTTGTGGAAAATCCACCCTAGCAAGGGCTCTGATTTATTTAGATCCACCGAGCTCTGGAATTATATTATTTAAAGGAAAAATTATCGATCCTAAAGACAAGAATGGGATGCGGAATATTCGACAAAAAATCCAGTTTGTGTTTCAAGACCCTTATGCTTCATTACATCCGCTTAAGAGTATAGGCAGTGCTATTCAGGAAGTACTTACTCACTATTACCCCGAGAGTCAAGAAAAACTCAAATCAGAAGTTGTAGCTCTTTTATCTCAAGTTGGTTTGTCTGCACAATATTTTAACCGTTACCCACACGAGCTCTCGGGTGGTCAACGTCAGCGTGTAGTGATCGCTAGAGCATTGGCTACAAAACCTGAATTACTAATTTGTGATGAGAGTGTAGCGGCTTTGGATATATCTGTTCAGGCTCAAGTATTGAATTTACTAAACAAGCTTAAAAAAGATTTGGGATTGAGTTACCTTTTTATCTCCCATGATTTGGCAGTAGTAAAATACATGTCCGATCGGGTAATGGTGATGGAAAATGGTCGTCTGGTTGAGACACAAGAAGCAGATGCTCTATATGAACATCCTCAAAATTCCTATACCCAAAAATTGATTGAGTCAATAGCCTAAATAATTGGGAGCTACTAACTAAAGATTTAAGTCTTATAGAAGAAGATCATTTTCACTTACTCCTCAAAAAAGCTTCAAACGACATTAGTTCCACACGGGAATTGAGTTTGTATTTCTTTTTTAATTTGTCTAAAGATTTATTCGCTTCATTTAAACGAGTACCAATAATTTTTAAATTCATTAACTCATTCGCTGTAGGCGCACCGTAATTATTTTCTACCTTCTGGAATAGGTCAGTCATTTTCTCTCGCAATTGAGGTTCTGCTGCTCCGACATAATTGTCTCCAGTAGTGACTACCATTGTTTCTTTAAGTTTATTCAACTGGGCACTTATCTTTTTATTTTTTACGGTAGCTGCATATTCCAGATAAGTGTCTAATTCATAAACTTTGTATGCTAAAGACTCTATCATATCGTATAGTTGTGTAACTATTTTGTTTTTAAGTTTTCGATCAGCTTCTGAAATTTGTAATTTAGAATCGTACACTAGCTCGAAGGGGTGTTCAAACGTTTCCTTTCCTTTAGTAATCCTCGCTGTATAGATGCCTGCAGGAACGATAGGTGTCGTGAAGCCTCCAAATGAAAATGTTTTACCTGTTGCTACTTTCGGTTGTTTTTTTCTGTAAGACCAACTTACAATATTAATCCCTTTTGATTTTCCAGGGGTTAATTCAGTAATTGTATCTCCTTTTTGATCAACTATTGCCATGGTCATTTTTCCAAATGTATGCCGCTTTTTAAGGTGATATTTAATTTGTGCCTGACTGGATTTATTCCTTCCCACAAATTGGGTTTCGTTTCCGAAACCACCAGAAAAACTTTTTGTTTCTTTGATTACAGTCGGCTTACTATTAAAGAAATGAAGCGTCTTGTCCATTACTTTATTGTTAAGTTCTCGAAGAGGCGAGATGTCATCGATTATAATGACTCCTCTTCCGTGAGTGCCAAGAACCAGATCATTCGTTTGTTTCTGGAGAGCAATAAAGTGAGTCGCAACAGAGGGCATATTATTTGTGAATTTATACCACTTTTCTCCAGAGTTTAGCGTGATGTATAAACCGAGTTCGGTACCCAAAAAAAGTAAATCAGGATTTTCATAATCCACCTGTATATTACGTACTATCCCTTCTACCTCGTCGGTGATAATATTTGTCCAGGTTGCACCAAAATCAGTTGTTTTGTATGCATAAGGAGTTTTGTCATTGTTGTTGTGCCCATCAAAAACTGCATATGCTGTTGCCTTATCTAAGGTGCTCGCTTCAATGTGATAACACCAAGTGTTTTTGGGCAAACTGGGAATATTATCAACCGTATTTTTCCATGTTTTACCTCCGTCTTGGGTGATTTGCACATTACCATCATCTGTCCCTACCCAAATTATATTTGAGTCCAATTCAGAAGGTGCAATCGTGAAAATTGTTGTGTGATTTTCCGCTCCTGAATTATCCATAGACAATCCTCCAGATTTTTCTTGGTTTTGTTTCAAAGGATCATTAGTCGAAAGATCGGGAGAAATTATTTCCCATGTTTCTCCCATATCATCTGATTGATGAAGGAACTGACTCCCAATATAAATTCTATCAGGATGAATTGCTGTAACAGCCATTGGGGGATTCCAGTTAAATCGAAGTTTTTCGCCATTCTTTGTAGAAAGTGGCTGTATGGTTTTAATCAACTGTTTTTCAGTATCAATTCTCCATACATTTTCAGCACCTTGCATTTCAGAATAGATGATGTTTTTTGTAGGGTGTTTCAAAACTCTAAATCCATCACCTACACCGACTGAGTTCCAATCTCGAGCTTCTACTCCTCCCGGTGAAGATGAAGGCCCATACCAGGAACCGTTATCTTGAAGTCCTCCATATATGTTGTAAGGTTCTGCATCGTCTACACTGATTTGATAAAATTGAGATAACGGTAAGTTTTCTACAATCTCACAAGTAGTGCCTCCATTCCAACTTCTATAGACTCCTCCGTCTGTTCCGAAAAACATAAAATCTGAATGGATTATAGAAAAGGCAATGTCGTGTACATCACTGTGCATATTCCCTAAATTCTTAAATGTTTTTCCTCCATCTCTTGAAATGGATCCGTATAATCCCCCCTTAACAACAACGTTTTCGTCTTTAGGATCCACTACAATTCTAGAAAAATAAAAAGGTCTTACTGTAATTTCAAAATCATTATTTAGTTGTTCCCAATTTTCCCCACCATCATTACTACGATATAAACCTTTATCTTCTTTTTGCTCTGCCTCTATAACGGTATAAAGAATTTCTGGATTACTTGGCGCTAAGGCAATCCCCATACGTCCTAATTTGCCTTCTGGAAATCCGTTGTGAATTTTATTCCATGTTTTTCCTCCATCTAATGATTTATACAACGCACTATTTTCTCCACCTGAATCAAATGACCAAGCTGTACGTCTAAATTCCCACATTGAAGCATATAATATTAAAGGATTATTGGGATCCATAATAAGATCTGCGCATCCTGTTTTTGAGTTGATATATAATATTTTTTCCCAGGTCTGTCCACCGTCAGTAGATCTAAATACACCTCGCTCTTCATTATCCCCCCATAAAGCACCTAAAGCTCCTACATATATCTCTTGAGAGTTGTTAGGGTTAATTACAATACTCGCAATTCGTTCAGAATTTTCTAAACCTATTTTATTCCAATTAGAGCCACCATCAATTGACTTATAAAGCCCATCTCCATATGAAACACTGTTCCTTGTCCATGTCTCTCCTGTACCAACATAAATCGTATTGTCTGGATCATTTGGGTCAAGTTTAACGGTTCCAATTGATTGAATATGATCGTCAAAAATGGGATTAAAAGTAGCGCCCCCGTCATTTGATTTCCATACGCCTCCACCTGCAGCACCCAAGTAAATAATTTTATTATTTGTTGGATGTAATTCAAGATCATTAATTCTACCACTCATCAATCCGGGTCCAATATGTCTTGCCGTAAGATCTCCAAATAAAGTTTTGCCGTCAGAATTTTGTTTTTTTTGGCCATAGGTTAGTGATGCCACTAAAAAAATCCACAGCACAATGTATGTGTTACGCATCATAGTTAAAACGTTGTTTTTTTAAAAAAAGATTATTGTTTTACTGGAAACTTAAATTCTAAGTCATCTACTTTAGGATTTAATACAATTTCGCTCATAGAAATTGGTACCCCAGGTTGGTCTTTTACGCCTTGTGTCATTGAGAATGGAAAATATAATCCTCCGATTTCTTGATAGTCACTGAAAGTGACTTCAGAAATCATTCCTTTTGCTTCACCTGAGGTGATTTCAGACTGCATGGCTATGAGAACAAAGTTCTCCATATCGAAGTAATAAAAAGAAATGTCGTCTACTTTTTCTCCATCAATGGTTAAAGGTTCTTTTACCAATTTTACCTTAAAAGTATCTGTGCCATCAAAAGTTTCAGTACCGAGTAATTCAACTAAATAGCCTTTATTTTTATAATCAAGAAAGGAATCTGGAAAATCATTTAACTCTAATTTAAAATTGGCGGTAGCTTCAGCATCACTTTCCTCTGCTTCCATAGTTAAAAAGTTATGTGACCACAAACGCTCTCCATCATAGACTCCCTGCTTGATTTTTTTACCTTGGAAATTAACTACTTGCATTTGTCTTCCATCTTTAAATTGATAGATCTCCAAGGGGATTTCCATTCCACCTTGATTCATACTTGCAGACATCTTAATTCCTTCTAATTTGTTCCAATTATCAATACCACCTGTATTTTCAAAATAGTTTGAGATAATTTCTTCTACTGTTTGTGCTACTCCTAGTTGACATACCAAAAAAAGAGCTAGTGTAAAAAATAATGTTTTGGTTAGTTTCATTTGTAAAATTTTTTTAAAATTTAGGTTTAAAGGGCTTTTTGTATAAAAATATAAAATCCTTCTTTAAAAAAAAACCGAAAGCCAATTATCGTGATGTTGTAGAAGAATTTATCTCTAAAAAAATCTATTTACAAACACTCAAATTTTTTAGCATTTTTAAGGTGCTGGATTTGGCTGAAGCGTGTGAATTTCTTCGATTCGCTCCAAAATCTCTTTACTTAATGATATTGCATGTGTGTCAATATTTTCTTTTAATTGCTCCAAATTAGTTGCTCCGATAATATTACTGGTTGTAAACGGACGGTCATTCACAAAAGCTAAAGCCAATTGTGTCAGGGTGAGATTATTTTCTTGAGCCAATTGGTAGTATCGCTCCACAGACGCGGTACATGCTTCAGAGCTGTATCTATCGTAATGTGGAAAAAGGGTCAAACGTGATTTATCAGGTCGATTTCCATTTCTGTATTTCCCTGATAACACTCCAAAAGCAAGTGGTGAATATGCCAAAAGACCCACGTCTTCACGATGACATACTTCGGAATTCCCTACTTCAAAAGTTCGGTTAAGGAGTGAATAGGGGTTTTGTATAGTACGCACCCTAGGACGATCTGCATTTGAAGCACTTAAAAACCGCATCGTACCCCAAGGCGTTTCATTTGAAAGACCGATATATCGTATGTTCCCTTTTTTCACATGAGCGTTTAATGCCTCTAAAACCATTTCAAAGTTTTCTTCCCAAACATCGCCTCGTTCGTAATCGTATCCTCTTTTACCAAAAAAATTGGTAGGTCGTTCTGGCCAATGTAATTGATATAAGTCAATATAATCAGTCTGAAGGCGTTTAAGACTTTTTTCTACAGCTGTATCTATAGTTTTTTTTGAATAGCTTTTATCGGTTCTAATATGCTGAGTAAATGCAGCAGGCCCAGCAATTTTGGAAGCTAAAATTATTTTCTCTCTATGCCCTGATTTTTTAAACCAACTCCCAATAATTCGTTCCGTCTCTCCTTGTTCTTCTTGTCTAGGTGGAATTGGATATAATTCTGCCGTATCAAAAAAATTGACCCCTTGATCAAATGCAAAATCCATTTGCTCGTGACCTTCATGCTCGTTGTTTTGTCTTCCCCAAGTCATGGTGCCTAAACATATTTTACTCACCTTTATTTGTGTACCTGGTAACTTATTGTAATCCATTCTTTAATTTGTTTCTAATAGTGCTGTAATTTCATCAAGTGAAGGGCTTAAAACGACCTCTATTCTTCGGTTTGAAGCTCTTCCTTCGGCAGAACTGTTGGGTCCTATAGGCAAGAACTCACTGCGGCCTGCTGCAGTTAAGTTTTGTGGTAAAATCCGTTCATTCTCTAATAAAATATTGACTACTGCCGTTGCTCTTTTTGTAGAGAGATCCCAGTTGGATTCTAACTGCCCTTTTGGTGAAAAAGGAACATTGTCTGTATGACCTTCAATCAGAATCGCAATATCAGGATTTTCTTCCAACACTTTTGCCAAATCACTCAATGCTTGTTTTCCAGCAGGTTCTATGTCCCATCGACCTGATTTAAATAATAATTTATTCTCCATGGAAACATATACTTTCCCATTGCGCTGCTCTACCGTAAGGCCTTTCCCTTCAAAATTTAAAAGAGCATTAGAAATACGATTCTTTAGTTCACTCAAAGCTTGTTTCTGATTTTGAATCATTTCTTCCAACTGATCAACGCGTTCAGATCTAGATTGAAGTTCTGTTTTTCTTAGAGCGATTTCTTTTAACAATGCATTGTTTTGTGCTATGCTATTTTGGATTTTTTCTTCACTATTTTCTTTCAATAGGACGTATTTTTCTTCCCACTGTTTTACTTGTTCAAGAGCCATAGATACGCTATCTCTGGAACGCTCTAAATAGGAGGAAACTTCTGATAAATCATTATCCAACTTATCCCATGCTTGTTGTAATGAATCTCGTGATTTTTCAAAGCCGTTGCGTTCAGATTTCACAATCGCATATCGAGCCTCTAAATCATTAAATACCTTTGTAGACACACAACTAGAAAAACTCAGCAAAAAGAAAACTAATCCAGATAAAAAAAATTGTTTCATAATTAAAATTTGAGTTCGAGTCCAACTGGACAATGATCAGAATGTTTTGCCTCAGGTAAGATAAAAGATCTTTTTATATTATTTTGAAGCGGATTACTAACCAATGCGTAATCAATTCTCCAACCTTTGTTGTTATTTCTTGCATTTGCTCTGTAGCTCCACCAACTATAACGATGTGGTTCTTGGTTAAAAAGACGAAAAGAATCTATAAAACCTGACTTCATAAAATTATCCAGCCAAGCTCTTTCTTCTGGAAGGAAACCAGATACATTTTTATTTCTAACAGGATCGTGAATATCTATGGCTTGATGACAAATATTATAGTCTCCACAAATAATAAGATTAGGAAACTCAATTCTTAGCTTAGTTATATATTCCTGAAACTCGTCCATAAAACGAAATTTATATTCCAATCGATCCGGATTTGTTCCGGAGGGGAGGTATAAACTCATTACAGAAACCTTATCAAAATCTACTCTTAGAATTCGACCTTCAAAATCCATGTGGTCAATCCCACTTCCATAACTAACATTTTTGGGTTTTATTTTAGTAAATATTGCAACGCCACTATACCCTTTTTTTTGAGCAGATAACCAAAAATGCTGATATCCTAAAGCCTCAATTTCAGTCATGTCGACCTGATCGACCATTGCTTTAGTTTCTTGCAAACAAACTACTTCTGGATTTGCTGCTTTTAACCAACCTACAAAATCTTTTTTAAGAGCAGCGCGGATTCCGTTAACGTTATAGGAAATGATTTTCATCTGCAACTAAAATAATGATTTGTTTTTTATCACCAGGTGACTTTGAAAATCTTTATGTTATAAAATATGAACACTTTTATCTTACAAATCTGGATTAAAAAAAATTCTTGATTGAAAAGTGGTATTAAATCTTCTGAAGCCAATTCTTGATGTCAAGCTTTTCACCCAATAAAGAAGAAAGATCTTCAATAGCGACACGTTCTTGTTGCATGCTATCTCGATCCCTTAACGTAACCGTATTGTCTTCCAAAGACTGGTGATCTACAGTAATACAAAAAGGAGTTCCTAAGGCATCTTGTCTGCGATATCGCCTTCCAACAGCATCTTTTTCGTCATAGGCAGTTGCATATTCCCACTTTAGTGTGTCAACAATTTTGTGAGCTAATTCTGGAAGTCCATCTTTTTTCAATAACGGCAAAACAACGACTTTGGTCGGTGCCAAAACTGAAGGTAATTTTAAAAGGGTTCGTGTACTCCCATCTTCTAGAGTTTCCTCTCTCAATGCCCATGAAAAAACAGCCAAAAACATTCTGTCTAGACCTATGGATGTTTCGACTACATAAGGGGTATAGTTTTCGTTGCGTTCAGGATCAAAATACTGTAATTTTTTACCTGTAAATTTTTCGTGGCTAGAGAGATCAAAATCTGTTCGAGAATGGATTCCTTCTAATTCTTTGAAGCCAAAAGGAAATTTAAATTCTATATCAGATGCGGCATCGGCATAATGTGCCAATTTTTCATGATCATGAAAGCGATAATTTTCCTCACCCATTCCTAAGGATAAATGCCAACTCAAACGGGTTTGCTTCCATTGCTCATACCACTCTTTTTGTGTGCCGGGAGGAATAAAAAATTGCATTTCCATTTGTTCAAACTCTCGCATTCTAAAAATGAATTGTCTAGCAACAATTTCATTTCGAAATGCTTTTCCTGTTTGGGCTATACCAAAAGGCAATTTCATTCGTCCAGTTTTTTGAACGTTAAGATAATTTACAAAAATTCCTTGAGCAGTTTCAGGGCGAAGATATAAATCCATCGCAGTATCTGCAGATGCCCCAAGCTTCGTGCCAAACATCAAGTTGAATTGTTTGACATCCGTCCAATCTCTTGAACCCGTATCTGGACAGCTAATTTCTAATTCTTCAATTAGAGCCTTTACATCAGCCAAGTCTTCTTTTTCTAATGACTGGCCTAAGCGTTTTAAAATTAATGTTGCTTTTTCTTGATTGGCAACTACCCTTGGGTTTGTTGCTCTGAACTGCGCTTCATCAAATGAATCACCAAAACGTTTAGCGGCTTTTTGAATTTCTTTGTCAATTTTAGCTTCAATTTTAGCAACATAGTCTTCTACCAAAACATCAGCACGATATCTTTTTTTGGAAACTTTATTGTCTATCAAAGGATCATTAAATGCATCAACATGCCCAGAGGCTTTCCATGTTGTAGGGTGCATTAAAATGGCGGCATCAATTCCAACAATATTTTCGTGAAGTTGAACCATGGATTTCCACCAGTATTCACGAATGTTATTTTTTAGAGCGACCCCATTTTGAGCATAATCATATACGGCACTTAATCCGTCGTAGATTTCGCTGGAGGGAAATACAAATCCATACTCTTTGGCATGGGAAATTACTTTTTTAAACTGATCTGTTTGCTGCGTCATTCGGCAAAAATAATTCTTTTTGTTATTTTTAAGGAGCTCTTGATCTTATTCTATGAAAAAAAATACTTTTGCTTTAATTCAAACCTTTAAAGACCTGATTTTTCCTAGAAATTGCTTCGGCTGTGAATCGCCATTAAATTTTTACGAAAAAAGATTGTGTTTGAGCTGCCAAATTCAATTGCCGTTGACCTCTTTTCATTTTACTCATAAAAATCCACTATTTCAAAAATTGAATTTGCAATTTGAAACAATGGCTGCAACCTCTTTGTTCTTTTTTCAGAAAGAAGGGGTTTTGTCCAATATGATTCATCTTTTCAAGTATAAAGGAGTAAAAAAAATAGGGTATTTTTTAGGAGATTGGCTCGCAAACTGTCTCCTCGAAAGTACTTTTTTTAAAAATATTGAGGGGATTGTACCCGTTCCATTGCATTCAAAAAAGCAAAAATCAAGAGGGTACAACCAAGCAGAAATCATCGCAGCTGCGCTTTCAAAAAAAATGGGAGTTCATCTTTATAAAAAAGTTTTGATCAGAGTCAAAAATACAACAGCAATGGCGCGTTTAGGAGAATCTGAGCGAAAAGACGAAGTCAATAATGCTTTTCAAATTCACCCCAGTTTTACACTAAGAAATCAACACTTGTTATTAGTAGATGATGTGCTTACAACTGGAGCTACACTGTCTGCTTGTGCTTCAGTTTTATTAAAAAATAGTGATATAAAATTGAGTATAGCAGTGCTAGCATGTAGGTTGTAAGTAGAATAATGCTTTATTTTGTGGGGATTAATTTAATGATGCGATTCGGTTTAAATATTCTTCTTCTGGGCGGACTGTTATTGTCTAGTGTGCAATGCGCAAAGCGTGCCGCACCTACGGGGGGTCCGAGAGACTCCCTCCCTCCTGTACTAGTTAATGCTTCTCCAAAACTAAACACCATATTTTTTGACAAAGAAGAAATCAGTTTGACTTTTGATGAATATGTCACACTGAAGGACATAAATAAACAGCTAATTATTTCACCTCCCCTAAATTCGTCACAGTACAAAATCTATCCAGTGACCGGAGCTTCAAAAAAAGTGACACTTAAACTTCTTGATAGTCTGCTTGAGAACACTACCTATACATTTAACTTCGGAGAGGGTATTATAGATTTTAACGAATCCAATCCAACTTCCTATCTAACATATACCTTATCTACAGGTGCAACTATTGATTCACTCTATATTAAAGGACGAATAACCGACGCCTTTGAAAGAGAAACTGAACGATTTATTTCACTTCAACTCTATCCTGTTGATAGTACTTTTTCAGACTCTGTTGCCTATACTCGAAAACCTCTGTACGTAACCAGTACTCTTGATACAACCATTTACCGTTTTCAGAATCTTCGTGCTGGTAAATATGCTATTCTTGCCATGCAAGACAAAGCTGGGAATTACTTTTTTGATCAGAGTACAGATAAAATAGGTTTTATAGAGAATCTAATTGAATTGCCCCAGGATTCAATAATTGACTTCAGACTATTTAAAGAAAAGACCAATTTTGCATGGGATAAACCCTATTTCATAAACGATCATCACATTGCCTTAGCCTATTTTGGCGATCGAGAAGGAGAACCCTATAAAATGATATCTGAAGTGCCTGAAAGCTTTGAGTCACTGGTTACCCAAAACAGAAAAACAGATACCTTAGATTACTGGTTTAAAGGTGCTGAATTGGATTCACTGCTATTTGAATTCAATATCAAAGACTCTTTACAAATCAAAACCGTTTATTTCAAGAATCCGGTAGCAGATTCCTTGGTTATAAACAAATATACTCAGGGAACATTACGACTTAAAAATAAGCTAGAATTAGAAAGCAATCTACCCATTACTGAAGTAAATTCAGAATACGTTATGGTAACAAATGTCGATACCATTCAAATACCTGCCTCTTTAAAAATTCAAGGAAATTATGATAGAGTCACCGTCGATTTTGAGGTACTCCCAAACGATAGGTATGAAGTAAAACTCTTCCCCAACGCCCTTTTAGATTTTTGGGGAAATACAAACGACACTCTGGTGTTCAAAACTTCTACTAAAAAAATTGAAGATTATGGCAATATCTACCTAAGAGTTCAACACGATAGTAAGACTCCATATATCATCGAACTTCTAGGAAATAAAGATGTTATTCGTCGATACGTAAAGCCTGTAGATGGAAATAATTACCCCTTTGAATTACTCGATGCAGGTAAGTACAGAGTCCGACTAATTGAGGATGCTAACGAAAATCAAGAATGGGACACTGGAAATTATTTGGAAAAAATTCAACCTGAAAAAGTAATTTATTTCTGGAAAGAAATTGACTTAAGAGCCAATTGGGACATGAATGAGACCTTCAATACAAGTGAAAACTATCCTGATCTTCCAAAAAGCGCAACCGCTTCCGATGTTCTTGAAGTTCAAGATAATCCAACTCAGCAGTAATCAATTTCTGTTCAGAAGATATTTTGCCCGAGAGAGAATTGCCCAGTGCATCATAAATAGCAGAATGTCCTGGATATTGATGTTCTTTTTCATCTTCACCTATCCTATTAACCCCAACTACATAAGATAAATTTTCTATAGCTCTAGCCTGAAGTAAAGTATCCCAAGCTTGAATCCTTGGTTTTGGCCAATTGGCCACATAAATCAATAAATCGTAATTATGGGTATTTCGAGACCAAACTGGAAATCTCAAATCATAACAAATTCGAAGACAAATTTTCCATCCGAGATATTCAACAATACCATTTTTTATTCCGCTCTGATAGGCTATATGTTCGCCAGCAAGGGTAAAAGTATGCCGTTTATCATAAATCATTACTTCTTCTGTGGGAGTTACAATAATAAACCGATTGAAAAAAAAACTTCCCTCTTGAATCGCCAAAGTACCTCCAACAGCTGCTTTAAGTTTTTGAGCCCAAGACTGCATCCATTGCATACTGGGACCTCCCATAGGTTCAGCTACGCTCTTTGGGTTCATCGTAAATCCAGTAGTAAACATCTCTGGCAACAATATCAAATCAGTAGAAAAGTTTATATTTCGAAATTGTTCTTCAATATTTAATCTATTCTTTAAGGGATCTTCCCAAAAAAGAGAAATCTGTAAGGCCGTTATGTGCAGTTTTGATTTCATTCAAAATTCTGAGTTAACTAATTCGATAATCCTTAAATTTAACTTTTTAATAGATATTCCAAAATTATGATCAAAAAAAAGTTTTTGTTCTTCCTACTTTTCATTCATTCGCTGACCTTTTGTCAATCTTATTTTCCTGAGGCGAATCAAAAATGGGAAAACCGAAAGCCAGAAGAGTTCAACATTAAAACTACAACTCTGGATAAGGCTGTAAACTTTGCACTATCTAATGAGTATTCTGGTTCAAAAGATTTACGTATTGCTATTTTAAAATCATTTGAACGAGAACCTTATCATCAAATCTTAGGGCCTACAAAAAAACGAGGTGGTCCTGCAGGAATGATTTTAAAAAACGGATACTTGATTTCTTCTTGGGGTGATCCACAGCGGGTAGACATGACCTTTAGCGTCACAAAAAGCTATTTATCAACAGTAGCTGGCTTGGCGGTAGATCAAGGTTATTTCAATCCCAATGAAGCTGCAGCTGAAACAATTTGGGATGCAACATTTGATGGAGCACATAATCAAAAAATTACATGGGAACATTTACTCAACCAATCTTCAGACTGGTCGGGGACTTTATGGGGTAGCCCTGATTGGGCAGACCGTCCACCGACTGAAGGAGGTATTGACGATTGGAAAAATAGAGGCTTTCGCACTCCGGGAACACATTTTGAATACAATGACGTACGGGTCAATGTACTCGCCTATTCCCTTCTTCAGGTCTGGCGTAAACCGTTACCTCAAGTTTTAAAAGAATACATTATGGATCCAATAGGCGCTAGTCGCAGCTGGAGGTGGTATGGTTATGAAAACTCTTGGGTAGTATTAGACGGAAATCGAATGCAATCCGTTTCAGGAGGAGGACACTCTGGCGGTGGTCTCTTTATCAATACAGAAGATCATGCCCGATTTGGATTGCTTTTCCTCAATAATGGAAATTGGAATGGAAAACAATTGATTAGTACCGATTGGATTAAGAAAGCAATAACCCCTTCTTCAGCTCAAATTAATTATGGCTATATGTGGTGGCTCAATAAAAAAGGAACCTCTCGATATTGGGAAGGTGTCCCTGAAAATGTGTATTATGCTGCGGGTTTTGGAGGAAACTTTATTATAATCATACCCGATGAAGATATGGTTATCATAACACGATGGCTGGAGCCAAGTCGAGTAGGAGAATTTGTAAAAAAGGTCTTGGATGCTCTCCCATAAAGCACTTATTTTTGATATGGACGGTACCCTTATTGACAATATGGAGTATCATAAGCAGTCTTGGATTGAACTTTTTAAATTTCACAGATTGGATTTGGATTACCAGACCTTTGATACCAAATATCATAAAGGATCCTTAGTAGAAATTATGGGGCGACTCTTTCCCCATATAAGGGATGAAAAAGAACTCTTTCGAATCGGAAGTTATAAAGAAGAAATGTATCGTGAACTGTACCGACCTCATGTCAAAGCGATTGGAGGTTTGCATTCATTTTTAGATATTCAAGCCAAAAAGAATATTCCCATGGGGATTGCTACCATGGGAGATCAGCACAATATTGATTTCATTTTTGAAGCCCTCCAACTCAATTCCTATTTTCATTCGACTACAGGGGGACATCAAGTAAAACACGGAAAACCGCATCCAGAAATTTTTTTAACAGCCGCAGAAAAACTGAATGTTGCTCCCGAAGATTGTTTGGCTTTTGAAGACACCCGATCAGGAGTCACTGCTGCTAAAGCTGCAGGCATGAATGTTATAGGTGTTACCACAATGTTTGATAAAAACACCCTAATGGATCTAGGTTGTATCCAAGTGATTGATGATTTTAATAGTCTAATAGAGTTTTAAATATCCATAGATTTGATTAAATAACAAAAAATACCCCTTTTGAAATCAAAAATCAAAATACCTACATTGATCCTCATTTCCTTTAGTGCTGGATGGATCACATACTTCTTACATGAGGTTTTTCACTGGTTTGCATATTCTTTTTTGAATATTGAAACCTCTTTCAGAGTGAATACAATTGAGCTATTTCAAAAAGAGCAATTTATTTCAGATCACAAAATTTTAATGATTTATGGAAGTGGAGTCTGTTTTACGTTTCTGCAAACTGTTTGCTGTTACATTCTTCTTAAAAAAAATAAATTCTTTTGGTTATATATCTTCTTGATAGCTGCTTTTGAATTGAGGTTTATTGCAGCTATATTAAATTTTTTCAGCCCCAGTGACGAAGGAAAAATAAGTCTAATTTTAGGATTGCCTCTACATTCTGTCTCGTTAATTGTTGTTGGGGGGATTGGTTGGTTGGTATATAAAAGTCGAAAAAACATTACTTTTTCAAAAAAACAAATTTTAATTGTGCTAGGCGCTGTATTTGTGTCAATTTATATGTTTAGTCTTATTAATATCTAATTTTATGTTAATGGGGTTGGGCGCATTCTAATTATTTTTATAGTTTTGAAGTAGAGTCTTAGAGATCTTATATTAGAACTTAGCAAATTTGTTTACCTCTTTCCGTTTTTAATTCCGATTAAAAATACTCTTAACTGTTTAATTAATTTAAAATTACCCCATGAAAAAAAGAATTAAACCTATAAGCATCCTTCTTATTGCCGTTTTATTTTCAAGTTGTGCAACCGTATTAGGTGGTGAAATTACAGATCATCAAAAAAGAAAACCCCTTGATGGAGAGCCTCAAAGAGATGTTCGAGTAGTTGCACTAGTCGCTGACATCATTTTATTTTGGCCTTTTGCAGTTGTCGATTTTGCTACAGGAGCCATCTACAAACCCGAATAAGGATTGTGTAACTCCATAAAAGAGGGATACAGTCTATTCACTTTTAAAGAATTCCTTGATTTTTCAATTAGAATGGTTTTGTTCTTGCGATAAATCTGAATATGATAATGAGATAGACTGTATTTCAATTTTTTAAAAAAACTGGTCTGAATTTGTCGAAAAGAGACCTTAAATCTAAGTAGACACAACCCCAACTATACCTATTTACCATGAACCTCAAATCCATTTTAGTATGTTTACTATTTAATTTTCCTCTTTTTACATATTCCCAAAGTATCAGTTTTGGAGTCAAAGGAGGTTTAAATCTTTCCAAAGACAAATTGGAAATTTTTACAGAAAGAACCCCCCTAAATATCATTACCGAAGTTGAACCATCCTTTCATTTTGGAGCATTATTAGAGTTTTTAAACACTGATAAAATAACCAGTTTTCAAATGGAGATATTATATACTGGAAACGGTACTATAATTAGAGAAAATGATTTTTCTCCAGCATTTGAAATCAATGTAAATCAAATTACTGTTCCACTTTTGCTGAAAATTGAAGCTACCAGGGATTGGAATCTGACTTCAGGTACTTATTTAGGTTACATTTCAAATGCAGAAGAAAAAAATCGCTTTGGAGAATCCACCGATACTAAAAGTAATTTTCAGCAATTTGATTTTGGATTACTTTTTGGATTTGAACTCAAGGTAAATTCCAAACTTGCTTTCGATGTAAGATACAATCACGGGTTATTGAATTTCAATAATTCAACAATTTTCGATGGAAATGAAACCGAAAGAATTTATAAAAAACAGAACCGTTAACTATGGAGCTGTTTACAAATTCTAAAACAAAAGCTTCAATACTTTTATCCTTTTAAACTTGCATAAAGGTATTCGCGATTCATCCGTGCGATGTTTTCAAGCGAGATCCCTTTTGGACACTCTACCTCACAGGCTCCAGTATTGGTACAGTTTCCAAATCCTTCTTCATCCATTTGATTTACCATATTCAATACACGGTCTGTTGCCTCTACCCTTCCCTGAGGGAGTAAGGCATATTGGGAAACTTTAGCCGAAACGAATAGCATAGCAGAAGCATTTTTACATGTAGCGACACAGGCACCACAACCAATACATGCAGCAGCATCAAACGCTTTATCTGCATTGTGTTTTTCAATTGGAATTGCATTTGCATCTTGTGTATTCCCTGAAGTATTCACACTCACAAACCCACCTGCTTGTTGAATCCGATCAAAAGAAGAACGATCAACAGTAAGGTCTTTTATTACAGGAAAAGCTTTTGCTCTAAAGGGCTCTATTGTGATAGTATCTCCATCTTTGAACTTCCTCATGTGCAGCTGACAAGTCGTAACTAAACGATCTGGGCCGTGTGCCTCTCCATTGATGAACATAGAACACATCCCGCAAATTCCTTCTCGACAGTCATGATCAAAAGCAACAGGATCAATTCCTTTTTCTATTAATTCCTCATTTAAAACATCCATCATTTCAAGAAATGACATGTCAGGGGACACCTCTTTAATTTGATAGGTTTCTAAATTTCCTTTAGCGTCAGCGTTGGCTTGTCGCCAAACTTTAAGTGTTAAATTCATCATACTATTTATACGATCGTGTTTTTACTTCAATTTCTTCATAGTTCAATTGCTCTTTATGCAATTTTGCTTTTGCAGGCTCTCCTTGATATTCCCAAGCGGAAACAAACGTAAAGTTTTTGTCATCACGAAGTGCCTCTCCTTCTGGAGTTTGAGATTCTTCTCTAAAATGCCCTCCACATGATTCGTTGCGTTCTAAAGCATCTTTGGCAAATAATTCTCCCAGTTCGAGAAAATCTGCAACACGAGCTGCTTTTGCTAATTCTGGATTAAACTCAGAGGTTGTACCTGGTACTTTTACATTTTTGTAAAAATCTTCTCTTAGGGCTTTAATCTCAACTATAGCTTCATTAAGTACTTTAGAGTTTCTAGACATCCCACATTTATCCCACATGATTTTACCTAACTTTCTGTGATAATAATCTACAGTATGAGTTCCATTATTATTCACAAAAGCATCCATTTGAGCTTTTACAGCCGCCTCTGCTTTTTCAAATTCAGGGAGATTTGTGTCGATTGTTCCTGTGCGTATATCATCTGCTAAATAATCCCCAATTGTATAGGGTAATACGAAGTAACCGTCTGCCAATCCTTGCATTAATGCTGAAGCTCCAAGGCGGTTTGCGCCATGATCAGAAAAGTTTGCTTCACCGATCGCATAACATCCTGGTATGGAAGTCATCAGATTATAATCTACCCAAACTCCCCCCATAGTGTAATGCACTGCTGGGTAAATCATCATTGGAGTTTCGTAAGGATTCTGATCAACAATTTTTTCATACATCTGGAAAAGGTTTCCATATTTCGCTCGGATTACATCTTGTCCTAATTTTTTGACGAGTACTGCGTCATTTTCGTCCAAACCTTTAACATGTGCTTGTTCCTTTCCATAACGTATAATAGAAGCAGCAAAATCTAAATACACTGCTTCTCCTGTTTTGTTTACACCATAACCTTCATCACAACGTTCTTTTGCTGCGCGAGATGCTACATCTCGAGGAACCAAATTTCCAAAGGCAGGATATCGTCTTTCCAGATAGTAATCACGTTGTTCTTCCGAGAGTTCTGTGGGTTTGAGTTTTCCTTCTCGAATCGCTTTAACATCCTCTAAATTTTTCGGGACCCATATTCTACCATCATTACGGAGTGATTCTGACATCAAAGTCAGTTTGGATTGATGGTCTCCTGATACAGGAATACAAGTTGGGTGAATTTGTGTAAAACACGGATTGGCAAAGTGAGCTCCTTTTTTGTGAATTTTCCAGGCTGCAGAAACATTACTCCCCATCGCATTAGTTGATAGGAAAAATACATTACCATACCCTCCTGAAGCAATTACTACTGCATGAGCACTGTGACGCTCTAGTTTTCCATTCACAAGATTTCGTGCAATGATTCCTCTAGCTTTACCGTCAACAACTACAAGCTCCATCATTTCATGACGGTTATACATCTTTATTTTACCTCGTCCAATTTGACGATTCATTGCAGAGTAAGCTCCTAAAAGTAACTGTTGTCCTGTCTGACCTTTGGCATAAAAGGTACGCGATACCAAAACTCCACCGAAAGAACGATTATCTAAAAGTCCTCCATAATCTCGTGCAAAAGGGACGCCTTGCGCTACACATTGGTCTATGATGTTGGTAGATACCTCAGCCAACCGATGAACGTTAGCCTCACGAGAGCGATAATCTCCCCCTTTAATAGTGTCGTAAAAAAGGCGATAGGTAGAATCCCCATCTCCTTGATAATTTTTTGCAGCATTAATTCCACCCTGAGCAGCTATGGAATGTGCCCTTCTTGGTGAATCTTGAAAACAAAATGTTTTTACATTATATCCTAGCTCTGCAAGAGTAGCTGAAGCTGAAGCTCCTGCCAGTCCAGTTCCAACAACTATAACGTCAATGAGACGCTTATTCGCTGGACTTACAAGATTTATATTGCTTTTATGCTTTGTCCACTTATCGGCTATGGGTCCTTTGGGTATTTTAGAATCTAGTGCCATATTAAAATGTGGTTATATGATGAAATAATGCGATTGCTATAAATCCAGCAGGTATAAGAAATGAAAAGGCTACTGTAAAGGATTTTATCGCTTTAGAATATTTATTGTTTAATCCCATTGTCTGGAATGAAGAAGCAAAACCATGATACAAATGGAGAGCAAGAAAAACAAATGAAAGCACGTAAAGAATAACACGAACCTGACTTTCAAATTTATGAACCAGTTCTCCAAAATAACGGTCAGGGTCTAGGGGTAAGCTTTCGATGTATTTATAATTCATCTCAGGAAACCAAAAGTCATATAAGTGAAGTCCTAAAAAGGATAAAATAACAATCCCTGATAAAATCATGTTTCGTGATACCCATGGGGCATTCGCACTTCCTTTGTAACTTTTGTATTTTACTACTCTAGATTTGGCGTTTTGTAATTCAAGTACAAAACCCATGGTAAAATGAAAGAGAACTCCTAAAATTAAAATCGGCTGAAGAATCATTTGGACCAAAGGGTTGTTCCCCATAAAATGAGAAATTTCATTAAAAAGAGATTCGCTAAAAACCGAAGTCAAATTAATAAAGAAATGCTGGGTCAAAAAAACAACCAAAAAAAGTCCAGAAAGTGCCATGGCTAGTTTCCTTCCAATTGAAGAGGCTATTAATGTCATAAGTTTTCAATTTGTTAAACAAAATTAAGGCATAAACGCCGAGTAACAAACTGCTTTAACGTATTTTTCTCAAAAGCTAGACAAAGTCAAAAATTATCTAATAATTAATACTCAGAATATTTCCTCAGCTGAAAAAGGAATAAGCAAAAAACTAAAAAGAAGCTCCTATAGGATTTCAAAAATCTGCTATCTTAGTAAAAAACAATTCATGCGATACCGTCCTATTCCTGCTGTAGTATACAAGCAAATCAGAAAAAATTTTGCAAGTGAATTAGCTCCTAAAAGTCTTGCTATATTCAATTCAAATGACATTTATCCTATTAGCGCTGACAGTACCCTTCCGTTTGCCCAACATCGAGATATTTTTTATTTGTGCGGGGTTGATCAGGAAGAGAGCATCTTAGTTATTTTCCCAGATGCATTTGAAGAAAAACATCGTGAGATTCTATTTGTTAAAGAAACAAATGATCACATTGCCGTTTGGGAGGGTGCCAAGCTTACAAAAAAGCAAACTACAGAATTGAGTGGTATTGAGACCGTATATTGGTTAAGCGAATTTGAACGAATTTTTCAAGAATTGAGTTCTCAATGCGACTGTTTTTATTTGAATACAAATGAGCACTACCGACAAGCAGTAGAAACACAAACTAGGGAAGACCGTTTTATTTCTTGGTGTAAAAATAAATATCCCGCTCATAAAGTAGGTAAAAGTAACCCCATCTTACAAAAGTTACGTTCTGTCAAAACCCCTGAAGAAATTGCTCAGATTCAGCAAGCTTGTGACATCACTGAAAAAGGATTCCGTAGAGTGTTATCGTTTATCGAGCCTGGTGTTTGGGAATATGAAATTGAAGCGGAATTGGCTCATGAATTCCTTAGAAACCGTTCTAAAGGCTTTGCGTATACACCTATCATAGCTTCAGGAAATAATGCCAATGTGTTGCATTATACCGAAAATAATAAGCAATGTCATGATGGAGATTTAGTTTTGATGGATGTAGCTGCCGAATACGGAAATTATTCTAGTGACTTGACCCGAACTGTTCCTATTTCTGGGAGGTTCTCTGATAGACAAAAGCAAGTTTATGAAGCAGTATTGAGGGTAAAAAAAGAGGCTACTAAAATGCTTGTTCCCGGAACGATCTGGAAAGAATATCATATTGAAGTCGGCAAAATAATGACCAGCGAGTTAATTCAACTTGGCCTTTTAGATAAAAAAGCAGTTCACGATAAAAATCCTGCTTATAAAAAATATTTTATGCACGGAACATCTCATCATATGGGTTTAGACACTCACGATTACGGTTTACTGCACTTGCCTATGGAGGCCAATATGGTTTTTACAGTAGAGCCCGGAATTTACATTCCTGATGAAGGGTTTGGCATTCGATTAGAAGACGATGTTGTGATTCAATCTGAGGGTGAGCCACTTAATCTCATGGCTTCGATTCCTATTGAAATTGAAGAAATTGAAACACTGATGAACGCATAAAAAAAGCCACCTGGATGGTGGCTTTTTTTTGTATAGTATAAGGGAATAACTCCTTAATTATCCCACAACGGGTTTCAATTTACGTTGCCAAAAATATAAAATGGTAAACATTATGATTAAAAGTACTGGGAAAGCAATCATGTATGTGAGCGTCTGTTGTCCTGCTGCCAATTCGAGGGCAGTACCTGTTAATCCCTTTGCTGCCTGATCTGCTGTAGAACTATCTATCCAGCTTCCAATAATGGGCTGGAAAATAGAACTAGAAAACATCCCCATACCGCCAACTATAGACATCCCTAAGGCACCACTTGCAGGTATTTTTTCAGCGACAAATCCTATCATATTTGGCCAGAAATAACATATTCCAAGAGCGAAGAAAATAGCAGCTACATAAACCATAGATCCTGTTTGTGTACTAAATAGAAAAATCCCAATTGCTGCTAATACTGCTGAACCTAATAGTACCCCTGTTTGATCAAACTTGTGTACAATATCACCTCCAAAATAACGACCAACAGCCATTAATCCTGTAATTAATGCTAGGATTACCATAGGTTGTGCCCCACTATTTTGCATGATTAGACTTGTCCACTGCTGTGGTCCAAATTCTGAAATTGCCGTTAATGCCATACAAGCCAAAATAAAGAGATAAATAGGTGTCCCCATTGCTTTAAAATTTGCTGATATCGAAGAGGCCGCCTCTACTTTAGGTTTTGGAAATTCTTGCCCATAAAAAAGGTAGGCATATATCAGTGTAGGAACAACTATAATCCAAATTTGAGCTTGCCAGCCTAGATCTGCATCGGTCATAAATTTAGAGATCAAACTTCCTAAAACAATTCCACCAGGAAACCACATGTGAAAGCGATTTAAAAGGGTGTTCATTTCCTTGCCTTCATAGGCGTCTGCAATCATTGGATTACATGCTGCTTCTGTACAACCATTACCAATTCCAATAAGTAAGGTAGAAAGCAGTAATCCAGTATATCCACCGGAATAAATTGTGAGGATAATTCCCAATGCATGCGCAACAAATGCGAATTGCATGATCCTTTTAGGTCCGATAGTATGGTAGAATAGCCCTCCCAAAATCATCGATATAGGGAACCCCAAGAACCACATAGAATTTATAAAGCCTAATTGTTGTCCACTAAGGCTGAAAGCCTCAGCTAGTTGCGGTAGAATTCCTGCCCGGATACTGAATGAAAATGCAGTTGTTATAAGGGCAAAACAACTCCCATAGAAAAGTCTTTTACTATTTGTCATGATGTGTTTAAATTTCAATTTATCCTTCTAAGATAACTTATTTTTAAAACAGTAAACAAAAAGTGTTAAATATAATATTTAGCCGCCAGAAGTCAATTCATCAGTGACAACCACAATCTTTACCACAGGAAGAATTGCTTTTTTTGTTTTTAATTGGCAGCCATTTATATCCTAAAAATAGGAGGGCTGAAGCTGAAGCTAAAAAGACGAGAAGTGTTTGGAACCATTCCATTATGCTAAAATTTGGTAAGTTGAAAAGGCGACGACATAGGCCAATAATGTCATTCCAAAGAGTTGAACCATAGGCCATTTCCATGAATTAGTTTCCTTTTTCACGATTGCTAAAGTACTCATACACTGCATCGCAAATGCGTAAAAGAGCATTAATGAAATTCCGCTTGCTATATTAAAAAGAGGCTTTCCATCTACTCTTACTTCTGAGGCCATCCTGTTTTTGATTGTTTCTTCTGCATCACTCTCCACACTGTAAATAGTTGCAAGAGTCCCAACAAAAACTTCTCTTGCTGCAAAGGAACTGATGAGTGCAATCCCAATTTTCCAATCGTAACCCAAAGGTGAAATTACAGGTTCAATGGCTTTCCCTAGAATTCCGATATAGGAATGCTCTAATTTGTATGCGTTTATTTTAGTGGTTAATGCCTCATCTTCTATATTTAAATGCATTTCAGTTACGATCTGTTCTGCCTCAGAAAAATCTTTACCAGGCCCATATGAAGCAAGTACCCACAAAAGAATAGAGATGGCTAAAATTATTTTTCCTGCTTCAGTTACAAATGTTCTAGTTTTTTCCCATACTGTAATCCCTACATTTTTCAATAAGGGTAATTTATAGTTAGGCATTTCTACAACAAAGTAACTCTTAGAATTAATTTTAAGGGTTTTAGTTAAAATCCATGCCGAAATTAAAGCCATTCCAAAACCGACTAGATACAGAAACATCAACATTAATCCCTGGTAATTAAGTCCAAAAAAAGAGCCTTGCGGGATCACAAGGGCGATTAGAATAGCGTAAACGGGAAGCCTAGCGGAACAGGTTGTGAAAGGAGTGACTAAAATTGTGATTAGCCGCTCTTTCCAGTTTTCAATATTTCGAGTCGCCATTACTGCTGGAATGGCACATGCTGTCCCTGAAATTAAAGGAATGACACTTTTACCACTTAAGCCAAAACGTCTTAATCCTCTGTCCATTAGAAAAACAACACGGCTCATATAGCCCGTTTCTTCGAGTATGGAAATGAATAAAAACAGAAATGCAATTTGTGGAATAAAAATAATGATTCCGCCCAAACCGGGGATAATCCCTTCGGCTAATAGACTGGTAAATACTCCTTCAGGAAGCCTTGTTTTTGCAAGTTCACTCAATGCTGCAAAAGAGGTGTCTATAAAATCTTGAGGTATGCTACTCCAATCAAAAATAGACTGAAAAACAGTCATTAAAATCAGGAAAAAAATGATATACCCCCAAAATTTATGTATGAGAATTCTATCTAATCTACTTCTTAAATCTGTGGCAGAATCCCGATCTATAAATAATCCTACTTTTAAAATTTCATTTATAAACTGATACCGTTTAACTGTTTCCTTTTGCTGCAATCTTTTTAACTCAGATTCTGATTGGGTTCTAAAATCTGTAGCGTCAGAGACCCGTTTACGATCGATCTTAGCAAAATTCACATCTTGGGTAATTACTAACCACAATTTGTATAGCTTTTGGTTTGGAAAAGCTGCTTTTAAATTTTCGAAATACTGCTGATCTATGGTATAGAGATCAATTGTAGGCTGAGTAGAAAGCTGCCTGTAATTTAATAACAACTCTTTTAATAAGTCCAACCCTTGATTTTCTCGAGTACTGACCAAAGCTATTTTTGTGTCTAGTTTTTTTTCTAAAAAGGGAAGGTCTACACTGATTCCTTTTCGTTTCATTTGGTCTGCCATATTGATGACCAAAAGCGTTGGAATTCCTAAATCCTTCACTTGTGTGAATAACAAAAGATTCCTTTTAAGATTCTCAACATCTGTTACGACCACAGCTACATCTGGAAAATCTTTGCTGTTTTTATTCAGTAATAATTCAATGACAACACTCTCATCCATTGAGGATGCATTTAGACTGTATGTCCCCGGAAGGTCAATAATATGAGCCCGAGTTGTTCTATTTAGCTTGCATATTCCTTCTTTTTTTTCAACAGTTATACCTGGGTAATTTCCTACTTTTTGTGTCAATCCTGTTAGTCTATTAAATACCGACGTTTTCCCTGTATTGGGATTCCCTAATAATGCGATATTGATTGACCTCCCCATGAACTATTTTTTCAAACGAACAAAAATATGCTGTGCGGTTTCTTTTCTGATGGCAAGATGAGATTCATCTATTTTTAAGTAAAGTGGATCACTAAAAGGTGCTTTTTGAATTAGTGAAATAGCATTCCCAGGCAAACATCCCATTTCTATTAACTTTAAAGGGAGATGATCGGTTTCTATTTGTTCGATTTCAGCTTCTTCGCCCAAGGCGAGTTGATCCAATGGAATCATTATTTAGAATGATTTTAAAGAACAAAAGTAGGAAAATAACTTTCGTTAGCAGGATAGTTAGGATAAAAATTAGGGGATTAAATACTCTTTTTTTAGGAGTAGAATATCATCTACCAGAATTTGAAGAGCTTCGGAGTCGGTCCCATCGTAAAAGCCTCGAATACGTTGTTCGGGGTCTACCAAAATAAAATTTTCAGTGTGTATCATGTCATATTTACCCCCATCTCCATCACTTTTAACTGCAAGATAGGATTGCCTAGCAAGGGTATAAATCTCTTTTTTATCTCCAGTAACCAAATTCCATTTTGAATCTTCTACCCCTTTTTCAGTAGCATAGCGTTTGAGTTGGGCTACGGAGTCAACTTTAGGTGTTACACTGAAAGACAAAAGCATGACCTGAGAATCTTTTCTAAACACCCTTTGTAGTTCTCCCATGTTGGCAGTCATTTTAGGACATATGGTGGGACAGGTGGTGAAAAAAAAGTCAGCAACATATATTTTCCCGTTGTAGTCTTTATCAGTAATGGTTTCCCCATTCTGATTGGTCATTTTAAAGGGAGCTATTTTATGAAACTTTTTTACGTGCTGGAGGGTACTGTCAACCAATTCATAGTTTACCATCGAAGGTTGAAAAATTGGTAATCGTTTTTGAGGTTTTAAAGCATTGTAAAACAATGCTAAAATCCCCCCTGAAACAATAAAAAAGAGGAACAAAAAAGATCTGTATTTTTTAAAGAATGAATTCATCCAGAAGATTAGAGTGCAAATTTAAAGCTTCTCAAACAGATACGGAATTTCAAAACAATAAAAGTATCCTAAAATCTGTTTTGAATTTTTATTATGGAGGCTATTGTACTACTTTTGTCCCAAGAAAAATCAAACTATGAGTCCATTTGTTGTAAAAGCGATCCAATTATTATTGAGCTTATCCTTTCTAATAATTCTACATGAATTGGGCCATTTTATACCTGCACGTATTTTTAAGACTCGAGTAGAAAAATTCTTTTTATTTTTTGATGTCAAATTTGCTTTGTTTCAAAAAAAAATTGGAGAAACAACCTACGGAATTGGATGGCTCCCATTGGGAGGTTATGTCAAAATATCAGGAATGATCGACGAGAGTATGGATACCGAACAACTTCAACAACCAGCTCAGCCCTGGGAGTTTCGTTCCAAACCTGCATGGCAACGTTTGATCATTATGCTCGGAGGGGTTACTGTAAATCTGATTCTAGGGTTTCTAATTTATATGATGATTCTTTTTGTTTGGGGAAAAAATACTTTATACAGTGAAGCGCTCCCTTTAGGACTGGCCCCCTCACCTATTGCACAAGAAATTGGATTTCAACTAGGGGATCAGATCCAAACCGTTGATGGAGAAGTACTTGATAATGTCTTAGATATTAACAAGTACCTTTTTTTACGTTCCGTAGAAAATGTTACAGTAAAGCATGCTGACGGAAGAACAGAACGTTTATCTATTCCTGAAAATTTTGGCAAACAAATGTTTGAATCTGGGGAATTAATCCCTTTTTACCCTTTGTATCCTGCTGTATTGGATAGTGTAATACCTGGTTCTAAAGCCTTCAATGCTGGACTTCAATCTGATGATAAGATCATTTCGATTAATGGACATGCAGTTCAGAATTGGACTGATTTTCAAAATCAAATGACTTCTGAATCCAGTGAAATTATTTTCGTTTATGAACGAAACAACGTAAAAGACACACTCCAAATTACCACCGATGACCAAGGGAAACTAGGCGTTTATTCTAAAACCTCTTCAATTCAATACACTAATGTAAAATTAAGTCTCTCTGCCAGTATTACAGAAGGATTTAGTTATGGCTATTGGACACTTCACGATTACATTGCTCAGTTTAAGTACATTTTTACACAAAAAGGGGCTTCCCAATTAGGAGGATTTGGAGCTATAGGAAACATGTTCCCTTCTACTTGGAACTGGAAGGGCTTTTGGGCCAGTACAGCTTTAATTTCAATTATTTTAGCTTTCATGAATATACTACCTATCCCTGCATTAGACGGCGGTCATGTCATGTTTTTAGTCTATGAAATCGTTTCAGGAAAAAAACCTAACGATAAGTTTATGGAATATGCTCAGATGTTTGGTTTCTTTTTATTGTTAGCAATTGTCCTTTATGCAAATGGTAATGATTTGTACCGTTTACTTTTTAATTAATTTTGAATTTAAATTAATCGTGTCCAAAAACAAAAATTGTTCTTAAGTTGCTTGTTTTATTTCTGAATTCAATTAATTTTGCCGACACAATAATCAATTCCTCCTTAGCTCAGTTGGTTAGAGCATCTGACTGTTAATCAGAGGGTCCT
>ERZ807291.596-NODE-596-length-61080-cov-13.580746_pt1 | contig 61080 bp, 43 predicted proteins | sample MGYA00521257_ERZ807291 | MGnify/ENA primary metagenome ERZ807291 (study PRJEB31413, sample SAMN03169783) | marine metagenome | biome: Marine; feature: Water; material: Subsurface seawater | place: North Sea | collected 2011-04-28 | depth 1 m m ... | reverse complement strand
AAAAAAGTAATAGTTTTATTTAGGACAATCCCTTTGGGATTCATAAGGGCGTAGCCCTGTCCTAAATAAAACTAACACCATAACTCTTCTCAATATTTTGATATAAATCAAATAAATAATGATTTATGTATTGATATAAAGATACATAACATAAATTACTATATAATGCCTTTTGCAATTGGAATTGATCTTGGAACAACCTATAGTTGCGTTGGTGTTTGGCAGAATAATAACGTAGAAATTATTGCAAATGACCAAGGTAAACGAACAACGCCGTCGTATGTGTCATTTGATAGTCATGAACGATTAATTGGAGATGCCGCAAAAACACAGTCTGCTAAAAATCCAGAAAACACAATATTTGACGCAAAGCGAATGATTGGTAGAGAATTTACTGATACGACCGTTCAGTCAGATATGAAACATATGCCATTTACTATTGAACCAGATGCCAAAAATAAACCAGTTTTTAAAGTTTCCTATAAAAACGAAATCAAAACGTTTCAACCAGAGGAAATCTCATCGATGGTACTTGTCAAAATGAAAGAAATTGCAGAGTCATATATCGGGGAACCTGTCAATGATGTGGTTATTACAGTTCCTGCCTATTTTAATGACTCTCAGCGTCAAGCAACCAAGGACGCGGGCGTCATTGCTGGTCTAAATATTCTTCGTATTATTAATGAACCTACCGCGGCAGCAATCGCTTACGGTCTTCAAAATGGTAAACACGTAGGCGAACGCAATGTTCTTATCTATGACCTTGGAGGAGGTACTTTCGATGTAACGATGCTTAGTATTGATGAAGGGGTATTTGAAGTCAAAGCCACTGCTGGTGACACTCATCTAGGAGGGGAGGATTTTGATAATCGTCTTGTTGATTATTGTATGACAGATTTTAATAGAAGGAACAAAAAGGATGTTTCGTCTTCTAAACGCGCAATGCGTCGACTAAAAAGTGCGTGTGAATCCGCAAAGAAAACTCTATCGTCATCTACTGTTGCCGCAATTGAAATTGATTCACTATTTGAAGGTATCGACTATAATGTAAGCATTACACGAGCACGGTTCGAAGATTTATGTAATGACCTTTTTAGAAAAACACTTGACCCAGTTGAAAAAGTATTGCGCGATGCCAAGGTATCCAAATCAGAGATTCACGATATTGTACTTGTAGGAGGGTCAACCCGCGTACCTAAGATTCAAGCACAGCTTAGTGAATATTTTAATGGTCAACAGTTATGTAAGAATATTAACCCAGATGAAGCTGTTGCGTATGGTGCGACTGTACAAGCAGCTATTCTAAGTGGTGTAAAAGACGATAAGGTTAATGATTTACTCCTCCTTGACGTTCTTCCACTAACATTAGGTGTAGAAACAGCAGGAGGTGTTATGACGCCCCTTGTACCAAGGAATACGACGATTCCGTGTAAAAAATCACAAGTTTTCAGTACCTACGCTGATAATCAACCAGGGTGTACTGTACAAGTATACGAAGGAGAGCGTCAACTCACTCGACATAACAACAAACTTGGTGAGTTTACATTGTCGGGTCTCCCACCTATGCCTCGAGGTGTTCCACAAATTGAGATTACTTACGATGTTGATGCGAACGGTATTCTTAACGTAAGTGCTATTGAAAAATCCTCAGGTAAAACAGAATCAATTACTGTGACAAATGATAAGGGTCGACTTAGTCAAGACGATATTGATAAAATGGTTAGTGAAGCCGAACGTTTCAAGGAAGAAGACGAACAAATTAAACTTCAAATTGAAGCGAAAAATAAACTTGACAATCTTATCTATCAAACACGAACGACTATCAATGATGAGACTACAAAAAGCAAATTTACCGGTGATGAAGTTGATGAGATTGCTAGTAAATTAGAAGAGCTTGATGCCTGGGCTATGGAGTCGCATAATGCAACTGTATCTGATATTGATGACAAATACCAAGAACTCAATACTTTCATTCAACCATATATGGAAAAACTACAATCACCCGTTCAGGATACCACATCTAATTTTGAACCAACTATCGATGAAGTTGACTGAACGTAATTAATTAATCATTTATAAACATAATAAAAATAATAAAAATGTTAAATTTATTATTTTTAATTATAACCATCGCGATTTAATAATCGCCTTCAAGCATCTCAGTTATGGATGTCTCCGTTGCAATTGTTTTAACGACATCCTTCATATTTTGTCTTTGCTTTTTCTCTGTTGTACATCCATTCAATGAATTCGTCACGAGTTTCATATACATTTCATTTTCATTATGCCCAGGAACACCGTAATTCGGGTGAAGTTTCATCCACTCCTGTAACTGCTGAAAATTATCGTGCTTTATCTGTTCAATTGCACCACTTATTAGTGTACTATTACTATCATCTTTTGTCCATTCAGTGTCGTTTTTAATGTACATTATCTCCTTTGTCAAATTACTACAGTGAATTGGACGCTTGTTCATTTCCATATCCCTTAATCCACGTACGAATACTTGTGACATACCCTCTACAAACCCCTGCTCTCCTGTTGTGATAAGGTCGTATAATTGTAATTCGATGTTTTTTACAAAATCCATAATTGATATCGCATCTTTACACTGCTCGTTTAGAAACACGTTAATATTTATCTTATTACTTGTGTTGTTGTTTCCAACGCGAGGAATTAATTCAGATATCTGTTTCGATTGCTCAATCATTATCTTACGCATCTCTTCATTCTCTTTCACACACTTGTCCAAGTTCTCGTATATTTGCATATGGTCCAAATGTTTATCCGGACACAATAATTCACTATTTATGTCGCTCAATTCTTCTAAATGTGTACATTTCTGCTTATGTCTACATAACCCTGATTTGTATCGATATGTGTTTCCACAGGAACACATAAACGGTAAGGCATTTTTTTGGCATTTTTTTGTTACCATTTCTGTGTTTTTGTGTTTACGTGTGAGTAAATGTTGGGTCCAATTACTTTTCTTAGAGCATCTAAATGCGCACTTTTCGCAAACATAAATATTTACGTTTTTTTGGCATTTTTTCGTTACCATCGTTACCTATAAAATGGTAACAAAAAAAATGCCTTAATAGAACGAAACACAAATTTCCAAAATTTACAAAAAAAATATGGTGTCAGTAATTTTGACTCTTTTTTTTTCTTCTTATCATAATGCTCTGAGTCACTTTTTTAATAGTTTTTTTACACTAATTTGAAAGCAAATTTAGCATATATTCTTCTACAAGTACCTAAAAACACTATCCAAAACACTTTCTAAAACGGTGTTTTTCTGCAAAAAACTTTTTTCATATATTTTAGAGTACGCATCATAACTATTATGTAAGGGATTATTCATTACACCATACTCATAGCAAAAACATAAAAATATGTCATAATAATTTATTATTTGTGAGTATTTACAATAAACAGACATATCAGTGTGTATTCCTTCTCTCTTTGAAAACGTTTTTGTCTATTTTGGTGAGTGAACTATTTTTCGATATTTAGTTACTAATTTTATCAATACTGAAATGGATACTTTTACAAAATTTAGAGAGAAGACTAGAGAGGAATCAACAATTACATTGAATCAATTCATTTAAATATATTTTTCGATGAAATATATTGAAGATCTGACAATGAATATTGTATTTGATAATCCGAAGATTAAACAGTTTTATTCTAAACATACAAGCATCGATATTGAAAGAGTAAACTTGTTCATGGTTGATTTCATGGAACAATTTATCGTGACTCATAAATCTGAAAATCTAGACAATAATACAGATCTTATTTTAAAAAAACTTTCAAATATGGAATCATTCTTTAAAGATTCAAATGGTGGTGCGGATACATACCAATACCATCTCAACAGTCAATTAAATTCTACAAAAACTGAAATAGTAGAATTAATGAAAGGGGTTATTGTCGACTCGCGACTCGACAATGCATCACAGCTTGTGGAACGACTACAACTACCTTTATCACAGACATTGGATGCGAAATTCGATAATATTCTCAATCAAATTAAGCAACCTGTGTGTGATCTAATGAACCAGTCAGAACATCGGTTAACAACAAAACTAGAAAGCATTCATCAACTTACGCATCAGAATACAGAAACAACTGGTTCAATTAACAAAGAATTGGTTGACTATATTAACAAAATTAAAACATCATCGTCTTTCAAAGGTCAGTTTGGTGAAAATAAACTTAAAATGATACTTTCAAACATGTATCCACAGAGTCAGCTCGACCAGGTACAGTTGGCCAAAACGTCGCAAACGAAACGTTCTGGTGATTTTAGTCTGACACGACTGAATAAACCACGTATTTTGATAGAAAATAAGGTATATGAATCGCGCAAAGTGCCGGAGGATGAGGTGCAAAAATTCATTCGAGATGCAGATGAGCAGAAATGTCACGGAATAATGTTGTCACAAGACAAGGAAATTTCAGGAAAGAAAAACTTCCAAATTGACATCCATAAGGAATACGTACTCGTATACGTAAACAATGTAGACTATGATGTTCTCAAGATACAAATGGCAATAGACCTTGTAGATATTGTTGTATCAAAGGTTCTTCCATATATCATTCAACAACGGGCACAAAGTACAGACAACAATGATGGCGCAGGAGATGAACAGTTTCAAAAGATACCCAACGAATTACTTGACAATATCAACGGAGAATATCAAGATTTTGTAAAGCGTAAAGAAGAAGTATATGTTACGCTAAACGATTTCCAAAAACGTATACAGACACAACTTAATGATATGAAGTTCACATATCTCGACCAATTCCTGTCTGGCTTTTTCGCTTCATCTCATTCGATTCAAACGGAGTGCTCTATTTGTGGAAGATTATTTAAAGGACGTTTCCCATCAAAAGCACTGGCAAAACACGAACCCAGTTGTAAGAAGAAACATCATACGCCTATACCATCGGATATTCCGAAATTAGAGTAAGAATAACATAACATATAAAATATTATTTATATTTTTTTTTGTGTACTTCATGTATAATGTCGACAAATACTGTTGTATCGTCGACCACAGATAGTGTCAAGCTAGTGACAGTTGCCGCATCACAAGATGCTTCTGCAACAATTTCAGCAGCAGTCGATAATGCGAATGCACTCTCAATCGAGAATGCTATTATCCGAACATTAGTAAAGGATACTGATTTCACTGACGAAACCTTCACTGCTACGGAGTTTAATGAGTTCACTGAACATACTGTGGTGAACCAAGATATATTCGCATCACAAGTACACGCAATACATAGTGTATACGATAATGCCAACGCATTAAATGTTTCACAAGATGTATCTCTTGGACAACAAGCTATGAATGCTATTGTTATTGATTCAACAAGTAACACACTTGCGCCCGGGTCATTGGCGATTAAAATTGAGGCAGATATATCAAATGATACATATCCTCTTAAAAATGATGACAATGTTGAGAATCACACTATTACCCTTTCAGGCAATAATGTAGGCGTTATTAAAACGGCACTTTCTTCGTCCCACACGATTTCTGCTGAGTTAGGTTTACTCAGTCTTAGTGAAGACCCTAGCAATAACGTTAATATTATAGTTTCTGATGCATCATTTTCTGGTTTCTTAGAGTTTTCTATTAAGGAAAATTCTGATGTCACAGTAGACAATGAGAACTACGGCGATTATGCGTTTAAAATCAATACATCAGAATCTAAGAAATTTTCATATACCGTTGGTGACGCCAACGTGGATGGATTATATGACCTAAGCGATGGAGCAGGAATTGCTCCCAGTGGTTCACTTAATGGTCTCACGGCTGCTCTTGCTAATGGTACTGGTAAATATTCCGAATTAGCTCTTCCTGCTGATTTATCTGCGATAGAAGCCTTTGAAACCGGTCTCAATGTTACATTACCTGGTTCTATTGTCGGCGATGCTAACGTCGCAACGCTTTTCGATGTAAATGATTCTACACTTCTTCGCAATGTTGAATTTATGAAAGCACTGCAACAAAACAACAAGAATAATACAAGTGGGCCTGATAGTACAAGTATGTCTGTTAAAGTAACAAACGGAACTTCTGGCTTATCTAACGGGGATATAGTTGATTCTGAATCACTATACAGTGCTCAAACACTATCTGATAATACAGGTAATACTCAATTCGTTATCAGTCTTGCCAAAGAACAAAATGAGATGCTGACCGATGGTACTGTAACTGGTCAAGTTGACCTTAACAAGACGGCGGCAGCAGACCGTCTTCCCTACGGTGGGGACGTAGCTGGTTTATTAAGTAATACAAGAGTTCTATATAATGGCGAAACCCCCGATATTTCATTGGGTGTAGTAGACCTGGAAACATGTAACACAAAAACCGTCAAATACGAAATCAAGTCTGTTCTCCCAAAACCTATTGTTAGTGATTTTGCTGATGCGTTATTGAATAATGGTACTGCATCAATTACAGATGCGTCTGCTATCGTATTCAAAAAAATCGCCGACAATACTATTGCTAACACCGCAGTAGACGTTAGTTTCGTCGACCTCAGTGGTCTCCTTAGTGCAGAAGATAATGTCCTTCTACTATCAATTCAAAACCAAAATAGATTTGCGTCCAGAACGCGTAAAGTTTTCGATAAGGACGACGTTAGTATGAGTTCCCAAGATTTCTCCATTGAGGTTACAGGTACCCATGTTGATATGAACGATGTGAGTGGAATATTCACTGATGTTCGACTTTATTTGGAACCCAAATCATTAATGGATTTAAGTGAGAATGGATTAGATATTAGTGGAGCAGCCCACACAATTTCTAACAGTAGCGAGGGTGCGGATAATACAACTCCTATTGTGTTAGGTGTTGTTATGGATTCTAAGTTTGATATCGACGGTGTTTTTGGTACGATTGTTGCTGGGTCCGGTGCGTCATCGATGTTAATAGATGTATCGTCAATGTCATCAAACCATACTGGCCCTCTTGGAACCAAAGTGGATATGACAATTGGAGATACCACAAAAGTTATATATGATGACGAGTTAACTAAATCCGTTGCGGTAGATGTTTCCTTAGTTCAACTCAGTAGTGATGCCGCTACGCACGCCGGTAAGGAGGTACGCAAGATGGAATCTACTCGTACTGTGGATATTGAGGTAGACCTCGAACTTGGTGTATACAAGAATCTTAAACTAAAGATGCTTGGTGTGACCGAAACTGATATATACTATGAATTATGGGACACCTCGGACCCTAACGGTATCGTTTATCAGTTACCTGACTCTAAACTGTTCCAGCTCAACGACGTTTACAAAACTAAGAACCGTACGATTAGTGGCACCAACACCGTTACTCTTGCGCTTAATGCCAATATGATGAAATCACTTAATGTACAGTTACAAGGTAGTACAGACTCCGGCAGCAGTTGGGAGGTAACTGAGGATGTGTATAGCGCTGATGCATTCTATGGCAAAACAACAACAATTACCGGGTTCAATGATTCGGACAATAGTAATATCCCTGATTCTGTATTCACAGTTGAACTTGATAGCAATGTTGTGTTAGACAAAGAGTCATACTATATCGACCTTGATTATTCGCGCGGTAATCAAACATTCACAATTACAGGAAAAACACTAACGGGTGCTGAGATCTCCGAACACGTCGACCAGGTGCAAGAGTTGTTAGTGAATTCACAAGGTCTCTTTGGACTATTTGATAGTGATATAGGTACATCCACGAATAGTAGTGATTTCGGTGGTGTTCTTTCAACCGTACTTCAAAATGGCGATACTGGGAGCTCACTTAGGATTAAACGTGGTGGTGATGTGGATGTAAGTGATGTGATGATACTTGAAACTAGTGATTCATTCCGTGCGGATTTCATGCTCTTGATATCCCGCGCAAACATTATGGTTGTCAAGAAAACACTTGATGGCTACTTTGACGAACCCTATGCCCTTCATGGCCATTACCCTCTGTTTTCAACACAAGCATTATCCGATAGTGCCTCTTCTAACAATAGTTCAACTACTATTAAACTCGATAATGTTGTCCATTACAAGCCCAATGCACCAACAGATTTCACAGCGAATGACGGGTCATTCACTGGTCCATTCTTCGTGAGTGATAACCAAGGGTCAGATAGCGCTACTGTACACGGTGGGTATTATCCATCATTTTCAACAGAAGCTGCTTCAACAGAAGCTGTTGCTGATGCTTATGGTACAGTCAGAGCAGAAATTGTAATTAATAAAACCATAACACTTGATACTTCAAGTGTCGAAGTTACTATGGAAGGTGTTTCTGTTGGGGAGGTCGCTGGCAAACCCTTTGCGGTTGCCGGTTGGTATCCTCTTTATATGGAGGAGCAGCGCGACCGCGAGCCACACACATTTAATGGTGTACAATACTGGCTTGACAACAGTGGAGCTGATGGTACAGATTTTTTCACAGGTAATTTCACTGGCGATAAGCATCACGTGTATCGCAATACAGCAGGCGAACATTGGTGGCCAGTTGTTAACGGTGGTAGTCTCGTCGCTGACGGGTCAAGTGTTGACGTGGTAGTTGCAAACACATATTGGAATGTCCAAACGCAAGCTGAAGATATTCTTTCTGATATTGACACATCAACCAACTTTATTGGCGATAATGAGAATGCACTCACATTCCGCGGAGAGGAAAAATTATACTTTGACGAATCACTCGCTGCGGTCGATTCGTCGGAGAAATTAGCACATCGCATTATTTTGGACGGTCCCGACCACTTCAAGGCTGAGGTTTCTTACATCGCAGCCGGAGTTTCCACTGATGACGTCCTTCTTAAAAATACATCAGAATTTGGTTTCCATTATCCTGTATATAATTCTAATGCTGATGTTTCTGAATTATCCGGCAATGACTATAAATCCGTCGATTTCGTGAGATTGTATTGGAATGGAGCAGTCGACGCTGTTGAACTTGATAAAGACATAATCACTACTATCGAGTCACTCAAAATAGGCAGTATGCCCAATAATGAACGTCGTTACTTTGGTACCTACGAACAATTAGTAGGTATTAACATTGATGGTACTTATCCGTTATTCCAAACGGAAGCGGACGCAAACAATTACAGTGATAATGCCGATGTTGAGATTTCATTCAACGTTTTGGATTCATTTGAGTACTCATATGTTATGCCTGGCAAATTTGCAACCACATATAGCATGAGTGGTGAGACCGTTGTGTTAGATTCAGAAAAGAATGATGTACGTAAGTATGGTGATTATGTACCATCCGTAGGTGGGTTGGACGTACAACCATTTGCATACGGCGGACATTACCCCTTATTCAGCAGTTCGGATGACGTAAAATCTTACTATGGTGCTGAGGTCTCCGTAACACAAAACAACGGGATCCTCCCCGCGGTATCAGGTGTGGTACCGTCTGTATTCTATAAAGCAGACGATAAGGTTGATAATTACACAGGTCCTATAAGCGTAAACGGATATTATCCTCTTTATGATAAGAGTGTTACCTTATCTGAGACCATCCCTGTTAATGGTGATGAATTCGCTACCAAGGGTGAATTAGTATATGAATCAGCAATTACACAGTCTACCAAAGTCACATTTGTGGAGAAATTCAACGCTAAGAGCCAAACTTTTAGTAAACCTGTTTTCAAACCCGAGTTGGTTAATGGATTACCCGTCTCTTCTATTGGTACAAAAATGTTTGAGGGAACATACCCAGATACCAGTCCATTTGCCGTGGGTGGTTACTACCCAGTATATAAGACACTTCCTTTACAAGGTTCTGGTAGTTACGAAGTTACATATAATGGTAATACTAAATACATGCCAACTGAGGTGCCTACCCTAAATAACGAATATGGTGATGATGTAAATTATGCCTTACAATACACCACATCTCGTCAAAATGATATGTGGCCTCTCTATACTTCCGCCACCGACGCAAGTGGTGCCAATAAAACAACAACCCAAGAATTAACGACCTATACATATGAGCTAACCGCAGTCGAGATTGGTTCGTTCAAGGTAGATGTAAGCGATACAAATTTTACAGACATCAGCACCATCGATATCGATACTTTAGCTGGAGGACCCATCGATATTCTTGGATACTACCCATTATATACTACACAATCTGATGCGGAAAGTGTATCTACAATGAGAACTAAAAAATCCACCACGCATAAATTCTTCGACAAAACGTTCTACATGCCTACTTACCAAAAGTGGGAGACAAGCCCGCGCAAACTGGGCAATAACGGCAATAGTGTATTTACAAACGGAGTGAGAACAGTGTCCATTACAAGGTCACTACACTACCCTGCTGTCCCCGTAGCACAAGTCACTCATTACCACAAGACATCTGCTAATATGGGAGTCGATGTAAATGGTCCTTTCACCTATGGAGGATACTTTCCTTTATTTACGGATGCTTCGGATAATCGCCAGCCGGTTGTTATCAACAATGAAACTTTTTACCACGCGCATCTCGCGGCAGGCGCGACAACAACCTATGCTGATGCCTATGTGTTCAACAAGAAATGGCCTGTACTTGGAACACTACTTGATGCGAAGTTCGTAACAGAACAGGAGCAAATCGATATATCTGGTCTTACATTTGAGGTACTTAATGATACGTTAACATTCTTCCGTCCCAATGAAGGTCAATACTTTTTAGCAGAAAAATCCGACCAGAAAGTATTTGAAGCGAACGGGGATGCCATTAAATTTGAGAATGGCGTCGAACTCACATTCCAAAATGTACAATCTTATAACACAAAAGGAAGTACATTCCTCGCACAAGATAAAATTTCAGTACTACACAGTACTACTTCGGAATCTCCCACAATGGAAGCAATCAACCGCCTCACATATTCATCTGCCGTCGCACAAGATGTTATTACAAGTGGGTACCGTGGCGTTATTGCAAACGAAAAGTTTAATATTAATCGCACACAAACTACATATAAGGTTACTATGAGTCTTTCTGATGCGTCTAATTCAACTGTGGACTCGGTTGATGTTAATATGTCGTATAATACAGCAACCTCAGTTATTCTATCCAATGTAACAAACGGAACATTTGACGTTGCGTTTGGTAATGCGGGCGCCCCCAACGATACTGGTATCAAACTAACACCTAAATTTTCACTCATTGGAGCGAATGATCTAGTAACCGAAGGGAACTTAGTGATTACTCCTGCCCAATATGCTGTAACTGAGACTGTTGTTGATGGTGGTAACATTTCATACCAACTCGAAGGTCGGTCTACTGACTTACAGATACAAATAAATAGAATGGACGTGATGGTTACTCGATTAATTAACTACAATCCTACATCTTTCGACCGTTTTATTTACCACGCACATAGCCGTACAGGCAACGATTTGTCTCAGGAAACTGACGCGTCGTTAAACGCACTTGGTTATAACGCAATGCATTTATTAGTAGACCGTATTAATACAGGTAGTCAACCTACATTTGGTACCGGTGTTGGTGTACCATCTATTGATGTAACTTACAATGGTGTGGATTTAAATTACGCTATGCCCAATACTGGGGGTACTCAAGATATTTCATATGGAACCGTTACAACACTGGTTTTCAAGCGTGTGGGAGGTACTCTGGCCCTAGGTGAGAACAATGTTGTAACCGTCAGTAAGCCTAATATGGAATATGCTATACGTGAACTGACTAGTGATGTAAGCGTTAATGGTGTATACGAAGGTGTCGACATCTCATCTTCTACTTTTATTGTGTCAGATAATAATGTCACACTTCGAGCGGGTGTCGAAACCACATTAGGTGTTAGGTCATTATACGACTATCATACTGCTCCCGACGCCAATGTCTATAAATTAGATATGACTAATCATCCCAATAAGGCAATCGTGACAATTGATTATACCGGAGATATAAGCGATAGTGATGTTTACAGTGGTCCTCTCAATGTCAATGGCGAGACTGTTAAAACATTTGTACAAAACCAGAGTGTCATAAGCACTTTGACTGGTCTTGGAAACTTACAAATTTCTGGCGCGGGTGTGGGGGACGTAAACTTCCGTCTTCCTCACGCGTTCATGAATACTGGCGATTACAGTCTTGCGCTTGAAGTATTCAACGGTGTCAAAACATCACTCTATGGTGCTCATTACGACGTGGATGGTTCTGCACCAGTGGTTGTTGTTCGCAAATATACAGGTGAAGCGCGTAAACCCTTTGATGATTTCTCCATTGACGCCGGTTTAACCCGCAGTGTTGACTTCAAGGTTACCTCAGTAAAAGAACGTAGAATTAGTCTTAAAGCACCTGACAGCCTCGGACAAACACCCTACCAATTCAGTAGTATATTAGCCAGTACGGCACTAGATATTTCAGCAGGAGCAGTATCTGATTGGTCTGATGTTGCTCTTAATGACGTGGACAATTCTTCAAATGTTATGAATGGTGATAAACTTGAATACGTACTTGTCCCTCTTAGTCTCCCAGGCGTTGGTAATATTCTTGAAGTGTTAAGTCCTGATGAAACCACACTTTCTAAGACATTAATAATTCACCAACCGGATATCACACGCGTCATAAGCAAAGATGGAGCACCTGTCTTCCGCCTTCGCAACAACGGTCGTATCGATACTCCTCAGCTCACATCACACGCTGTTAATCTCGTTGCATCCCAACAGAATAAATCCACAACTATCTTAGGCGAAATGCTTTCATACAACGTGCTTCACGGTTCCAATCTATAAATGGAAACATAAATAGGTTAATTAAGATAGATATTCAAATAACTACCTAAATCTATATATTAATGATAACAATACGACTAGTGTATTGATATCATTCATTACTTACTGTTTAATAACTGGACCAAACGCGTGTCATATTATACAGTATTCATATCTACTTCAACCTCTACAAAATGTAACCCTTGAAGACGTCTCACAGTTTTGGGTTCTACATTTTTCAGGGGCATTGTCCAAGTGCGCTTATCGTAGTATTTTCTAGGGAGGCTGTCTTCTGCTTTTTTGCGAAAAAAGAATGTATTGAACGTTTGCATGCTATATTATAATATTCCATCAGAAAAAAAAACAGAGCAGTATAATAACGCAGAATACAATTGCGCGAGCAGTTTAAAATAATAAATCGATAGATATAATACCCATTACATATAATAAAATTATGGACAGATTATCATTTGCTATATACCGCCATACTGTTTTTAACGCGGGCAATAGTAAACTTGGTAATCACTACTATATATATTCAATTGTTCCAACGCCGCCACCAAATCACCCGTTCAATATATTAGTACATTTGAACAGTATTCGTAATGAATGTGGTAGTGAAAATAGAGAACGACATTGTCACGCTGTAATTAAACACATAAACGTACCAAGCGTTATTACCGTCAAAAATGACGATATACTTCCTATACTTCAATACATGGAATCGTATGGTTACGCAGTTACTCCGATTTGTGCGCTATATATTCAGACAAATACACATTCGAGTAGGAGACCTATTTTTGATGTCAAACGTATACATAATTAATTTATTTTACACGATTATATTGATATAGAACCTAAGGGGTGCTGTCATAGACGTATATAAAATTGATATATTGTTATTAATACTTAACAATAGTATATCATAAATTATAACTAACAAGCAGATGGCAAGTGACGATGAATTATATTTAGAGATTCTCGAGTCTTATAAGGAGAATGCTGAGATAATAGAGTATTTGAAATCGTTGAATGAGTCTTCTAAACAATCATTGTTGATAGCGTACCAACATTTAGGGTCGTCGTTTGATATTTACCGAAGTTGTGGATTTACAGTTAGTCGAAATAACCAAATAAAATAAAAAATACATTGCGTTATATTGCCAAAAAAACATTCAAATGATACTATGTATGACAATGGTATACCATAGTATTCTATGGTTTTCTAATCATATATTGGTGCTCTCATAGCTCAGCTGGTTAGAGCGTGCGACTGTTAATCGCGAGGTCATAGGTTCGATCCCTATTGAGAGCGGAAGTATCATATTAAACTATTTTGTTTACTATGATAAGTTATTTTATATATATCTTAAAATATAAGGAGTCAAATGAGGGTTTCATTAAAACACATATTTGGTTTAAAGTCTTCTGTCTTGAATAGTGCTTTAAAATCTAAAACAACAGTGATTGTAAGTATTTTGATAATCTTGATTATTTCGTTTTTTTATTATACTTTTTATAGAAGTCAAACCGAAGGAATGGTGGTCCAACTAGACGACGATGATGTAGTTGATTTGCGAGCATATGTTGACCAAATGGATACAGTGCTACATGGCGAAGAAGATGGACTAAATAGTAACGATAAATTAGAAAACATTTCCAACATAGTATCCAAAATGAAGTCATCAATGTCTGGACTGAATACAAAAATAGGAATGATGATTGAATCTCGAAAAGATGATGCTGTTAAAGAAAGCGAATTTGCAGAAGAAAATGATGACGCACAAGAAGTAGAAGATAATGTGTTATCAGGCGATGATTTCAAAATCGACGTATCAGAAACAGATGCTCTAATGCAATCATTCGTTGACCAGGTTGACGATACAGTTGACAAATAAAATCAATAGTATCTTTGAATATATGGTTGGTCAAAATGGTTACAAAAGAAGTTGTAAAGTGTGTTTGAATCAAACATGTCGCGTTGAATGTCAAAGGTTGTTTTAAAACTATCTCGCGTATTGACAAGAGGAACAACCACATCAATAACATTATTTCTCACACTGACCTTGATTTGGTCAAGCTCTCTATATTTTCTGCGCCATATAATCGATGACATTGTGTTCGATGTTTCGGATATAGGCTTATCATATACACTAGATGAAAGCAATGGAAATAAATGATACAATCGTTCGATAATAATATCCAGTATTATTTCGTGTCTGTTATTCGGATATGTATTACCTGATGTTGTATTGTAATATGTTTTGTAATCAAATCCATTTGTTTCGACCCCAGATTCAATCTTGTATTCATATATAGATGTTACAGTAGTTGACCGATTACACAAATGATAAGGTGATTCGACTTCAATTGTCATTATATACATGATTATATATCCGTCTACAATGTTTCAATTTTTTTTGTATTGTGATTGTCAAATTATGAATCCTTCTAATCGATTTGAATAATGTTTTGAAATGGTTTAAGAAATGTTTACATGATTAAATATAATATGCTAAAAAATGTTGTTGAAATAAATAAGTATAAAAATCGTGATAAGAATTCATCTGATAAACACGAAGAATATCAATACCTAAACTTGCTAAAAGATTTAATGGAAGATGGAACTTTGGAAGAGGGTAGGAATGGTGCTGTTCAGACAGGTGTAGGGTCAGCTATGCATTTTTCTCTTGAGAATGGTAAGATTCCTATTCTTACTACTAAAAAAACCGCTTGGAAAACTTGTCTTAAAGAACTATTATGGTTTATTAGAGGAGATACTTCGAATAAAAGATTAAATGATGTTGGGGTTCGTATTTGGGATGCAAATACTACCCGTGAATTTTTAGATTCAAGGGGTTTACAGCATTATGAAGAAGGTACTGTGGGAGGACTTTATGGTTTCCAGTGGCGTCACTGGAACGCACCATATAAGGGGTGTGATGCTGATTATACGGGACAAGGTATTGACCAGTTACAAAATGTAATAAATACATTGAAGGACCCATCTCAACGAAGCTCACGAAGAATGGTAATAAGTGCATGGAATGTAGAACAATTAGATTCAGGGTGTTTACCCCCTTGCCACGTATTGATGCAATTTAATGTTGTCGATGGTAACAAATTAAGTTGTTGCTTATTCCAGCGCAGCAAAGACGAAAGTGCCGGTGCTCCATTTAATATCTGTTCTTACTCGTATTTAGTACATTTATTGGCCAAACATTGTGATTTAATACCCCACGAGTTTATACATTATGGTGGAAATTGCCATATATATTCGGTTCATTTAGATGCTATGAAAGAGCAGATAACAAGGACACCTTATCCTTTTCCAACACTGGAAATTTTAAACAAGAGGGACAATATTAATGACTATGTATTAGAAGATTTTAAGATACACGATTATCAGCACCATCCACCTATCAAAATAAACATGGTTGCGTAATTTCGTCGGATTTAGTATCGGCGTAAAATACGTTTTATGGTAAGTTCGTGTCGTAATATGAAAAAAAATTGAATTTATTTTTACATTTTCAAAATGTATATATAAAAAACGCTGACAATCATATTCAAAATAATGAATACGATTGTCGTTAAACATCACCACATTGATTCTATCTATGAGAGATGTGTCTCAAAATTTCCAAAATATCTTGAGCAGACCGGGTTGTCATTCAAGCAATATCAGCAAGATGGTATTGAGTGGGCCCTTCGACGAGAAGTTTCTCGACGCGTTGACCATACACACACATTTTCACCTTACTCGCAAATAGCTGGTTTCGCCGACCGTCAGATGACGGGTGGTATTTTAGCAGATGAGATGGGTCTTGGCAAAACAATGCTTGCTATTGGTTTAATTTACTGCAATGTTATGTGTCGAACACTTATTGTTGTACCTGTGGTGCTCCTTGATCAATGGAAGGATACGATTGAGAAGTATTTAAATGTACCGGTTCTCATGTACCACGGAGTAATGCGGACCGATGTTTCGCTCGAAACAATCGAAAAATATCGTGTAGTTCTAACTACGTATGGTACAATGTCATCCAAGCATACGTCCCATTTACATTCCATTCATTGGGGGAGAGTCATTTATGACGAAGCACATCGTATGCGAAACCCGAAATCGCGCGCCCTCCAGCAGGGTATATTGCTACATTCCGGCGTAAAATGGCTAATTACAGGTACCCCCATCAACAACAAACTCCAAGACTTTTATACGCTGATGAGCATTTTCGGTATTCAGAAGGAATATTGTAAAGATAATGAAACATGTCGAGACATTAAAGACGCATTTATTTTAAAGCGTACCCGAAAACAGGTCGATATCCGTATTCCGGAGTTACAAGTACATACTGAATGTGTACGGTGGACAAGCAAGTCAGAAGAACGTATTGCCACCAATTTACATAATATAATTCATCGTAAACAAAATGAGTTATCATCGGCTGAATTTAATCCGTTTGATTTACACGGACATCTCATATGGCACCTTCGTGCTCGTCAAATGTGTATCCATCATAGTCTACTTGGATATACTATGCAAAATCTAAAAGACAATGCGCTGGTCAGCGAAACGGAATTTCAATCACTTACTTCGAGTAAATTTAACGCATTCGTTCAGTGTATTTCAAACCGCACCCGTCTGTTTCCCCAAGATAAACGCATCGTATTTTGTAGTTTCCGCAATGAAATGTCAATTATTAAAAAGATGTTGAGTAAAGTAGAAACCGACATTGGTGTTATTGACGGTAGATTGACTACCAAAGAGCGATTCGATGTCATTCATAGTCTACCAAATATATTAATGCTTCAGATTCAAACATGCTGTGAAGGTCTGAATTTGCAGGAATACAACGAGATATACTTTGTAGGACCAACGTGGAATCCGGCAGTAGAAGACCAAGCCATTGCACGATGTCACCGGCAGGGCCAAACCAAGCAAGTGAATGTTTTCCACTTTATAATGGAAAACCTTCATAATTTAGAATATACACAATCCATACCAATTCAAAATATTATAGAGAAATATACACTACCAGAAGACGTTATGCGTCATATTATGTCATTCGTCACCAAAGAAGTCCCCCAACTTATTTCAAGTGACCGAAAAATTAGAAATACTCTTTATACAAAACGCCAAATATCACGTATAATGTTTGGCGAGTAACTTATATATTAAGATTAAATTTTACCTTTTTTATACATCTGTTTCAAATATTCGCGACGAATCGTCATTGTCCACAAATGAACGTATAATAGAATATTTGTCGTTAAAAGGGTCCATAAGATCACTCACAAATGCGTTCAAATGTTCGGGGTCACGCAATGGTTCTTTTGGACTCCGTATTCCGAATATATTTTTCAGGCTCCATTGTCTATTTCTCTCTGCGTTTTCTATTTCTGCTTTAAATATCTGATCAATAATTGAGAATGAACTCTTCAAAACTAATATTTGATTGATTTTATGTTTTTTTAATTTATAGAGAGAAATAAGATGTCTATTCTGATTGGCGGGAAGAGTTCCGGAGTTTTTCTCTTTTATGCTGTTAAAATATAGGATATCATTTCGAATATTTTTCAGGTTTGATATCATACGACGGCGTTGGTCATCAATCTTTTTTATAACAGAAAATACATTTGTGTTGTATATTATTGGATATGTATAACGGATATACCGAGGTATAATAAACTGATTCGTTTCCTTTATGTCTCCTATTTTGTGCTCTATATCATTGAGTTTATTCAATAGTTCCTTTTCTAATTTTTCTTTGGAGTAATGGTGGTCAGTTGCACGTGTTAATAGTTCATCATCTGTTTGACCATCGTTAGGTGACTCATCCTTATTCACAGTTTTAAATAGCAATACTGACCCAGATGTAAATTCTATGGATGATTGTAATTTATCATATTGATGGGATGTAATTTTATGCGCTTCCGAGGCGGCATCTAATTTGAAATAGTTGACCATTGATAACAAAAAGGCGATTAATGCATTTACACATCCAAGGATAGTACTTTTGTATTCGTCAATATAAATAGAACCTGATACGACGGTTGCCATGGATGACATGAATATAGCGGGCATCATCAAGTAATTCAATCTCTGTTCACAATAATATTTCGACTCCATGTAAATAAGTTTTTGTCCTTTGAGATAACTTGCAATAATATCCAATGATGAACTATATTTATGATTAGCATCGAAATAATTGTTATCTATACTGTTTTCAACTGTCTTATAATTGAGTTTTTTGAAAAGAGGCTTCCGACGACGATGGGCAATAACGTCATTCCTTAATATTGTTTCTAATTGAACCGGATCATCCAGGGAATAATTGATGCCGTCTGAATCGTCATTTTCGGAATCACTTACACTTAGTTCACTATTAGAGTCTTCAACCAATATTTCGAGATGACTTGGATTATGGTCGTCTTCATTTCTATCATTCCGTTCACCGTCTACCACATTTATAGACGTAGCATTTTCCATATGGTAATGATGGTAAATATTTGCGTATTTATACACATTAAATGTTTTATTTTAGTGTGTATAAACGATTTGTATCGGGTTATTAATGACAACGTTTATAGATTAGCTTAGATTATTTGATGTACTGGATGAGCAAGGACCACTATTCTGTTGATGAATATGTTGAATATTTTTATCAATACAGAACGGATAGGAATACTGTAACGTATTAATAGTGTCAACACCTAAACGTGTTGTCTTGTAATTACATTTACTTTTCAATTGAGCAACGTATGTAGTTTGATTATATTGCTCATAATTGGCACCACCCTTTGCCTTATATGATGTTATTGGATAAGGTCGTCTCAGTATGCGACCCATACGAGAAACCAAGTTAGCGTGATGAGAGGCAACTGAGGTTTGTACACGTTCACTGTTTACCGTACATAATTGGGGATCACCGGAATTCACAACTTTTTCGAAGTATAATCCAGACTTTCCACCGTGTCCTTGAGGGCCACCGAAACGAGTATGTGGCGTACCATTCATATTACGCACCAGGCTTGGATTACCAGTGTAGGTATGTCTCTTCATTATTCCATTTAACGAAAAATTATCCACACCGTGTGATAGACCGTGCAAATGTCCTGCCTTTTGTTTAAGTGTGAAGATTGACATGTTGTTATATGATATTATAGGAGATAAATTATGTACGTCGTTGTTGAAAAAAACAATGACGTATAATGAAATATATTCGTTCATACGTTTAATTCAAAAATCATCACTAAATGTAGCTACGTTATGTCGTTATGTAACAATGATACAAATTCATCTATATATAAAGGGTTTTACATGGACACGTTCGCATTCTACATGAACAATGTAAATGAGATTATTCATATTGACAAAAAACAAATATACGTCGATGAAAGTTTTAATGTGCCAGAAGGTGAACTCGTATTTTTGATAGATAAGTATAGAAAACGGGATGCGCACGTTTGCTACAATTTAGACAGTATACATGTTTTTGACATCGATTCAAATACAAACGAACTCGTTCAAAACGATATCTCTGTGTTCACCAACACATATTGTCTTAAATTTATTACAGACATACAGTTTGCACAATCGCGGTCATCGTTTGTCAAATATAACTCTATTATTTTATACTTTTCTTCAAAACCTACGAATATCACTGGGTCTATACATAAAAAAACACGTAAGGTTCGAAAAAATATACATTTAATAGACTAGACTAAAAGATGTTTTATGTTTTTTTACTTTTAAATATCGTCAATATCTATTTCGTCCTCGTCAACTATTACGACACTAGGTTCTTTATTCATTTCATCATTAATTTCCTGGACAACAGTTAAATCGACAACACTCTCCTTTATTTCAAATCCGAGAGTATCATCGGCCGATAATACACCTTCATCTACCTTTGATTGATTCATATTCTCGATTGTTTTGAATACTGACCATTTCTCGTTTACGCGTTCCTTCATCTGAGCAACTTCGCTATCAGTATACACTTCAAGAAGGTCGCACGTATTATATTTGTTAGTTCCATCCTTTTTTGTTTCCCAAGACCGTTCGCCAATGAGAACCCACGACCCCGGATTTAATAGGTTATGTCGTTTGGATCTGCCTCGAAATTTATTGCGAATAATACACATACGTTGCGTATTGTCTATTCCCAATACATAGCACATACCGTTACCAAGCATCTTTGAAACACACGCATACATTTCATCTTCATCTTCACTAAGTCTTAACTTGCGTTGAACGTGTGCTTGGGATACGAATTTACGACCCATCTTCTTACTTTTATTTCCACCTGCGTTCTTAACCATATTGTAGTTTATTGTATTGTCCTTCACCATTTGATAATTATATTTCAATTTTTTACATAATGTTCACCACATACTAATAGTTCTCCAAACTCTTTACATCATATGACGTATCCATTCTAACACTAAACGTATAATCATTTTCATTTAGATTTACAAGGTTCCCGCGTTCGTCAAATAGTCGAATTCGTAATCGATTAATATCTACAGGACTAAAATATCGCCGTACACTGACAAAATTATCACTGCCCCTACTTTCAATAATGCGACCAAGTACAGGGTCACCATTTATAGGGAGTTCAGCAAAGGTATCTGGGATAGCTATCGGATAATTGCGTACCTTTTGCTTATTCAATTCATTTATATTGTTTGTAATCGTTTCATTCGTAAAATATATGCTTGCTAGTGTTTTCGTACGAGGATTTGTTGGTATAATAAGATTGCGAGTAGTAACTTCATCGCTTGGACCACACCTCAATATATTCAATCGTGGTTCGGTATTGTCTGTACCATCTGTGGCTTGAATCAAGTTTTGATTCAATCTGTTCTGATTAAAGTCATCTAATGACAGTATCAAATACTTGGGATGATTTATATCCACAATTGATTCGCCAGTTACACTATTGTATGAAGGGTCATTTGCATCAATAACAACTTCATCATCGATATTTATCTCATCATTTTGGCTATATGTTTCAGGTAGTGAAACATAATATCCAATACCAAGGGTTGTATTGCGGAACAATTTTCGAAATCCTAAAAAATAACCAAGATTAAAACTTATCTTATTATTCACAGTATTATTATTTGTATCAAAGAATGTTATATATCGTATCCTGTTAATCATTCGTACTGTTGTTTTTCCTGTAAACGCGCTGTATGAAAAATTAACAACATTACTTGACGATATATCTTGAAATTGTGGAAGTGTCCCGAAATATGAACTACACTTATCGTTTAAAGCTTCTATGAGCGACTGCTCAGTTCGATATAATCCACTATCTAATTCTATTTTATGTATTGTTGCACTTATGTCTGTTTCAGTAAAATATAGGACATTTGTGTTATTTACACCATCTATGTTGTATATGGAATACGACATTTGAAAAAAGTTAAGCTTTAGTGAAAGAACATTTGTTATTGGTTCTGCAAAATTTATAAGATAATCGTTCACGGGTTCATAAACACTTCTATATTTACTATCAAAAATCAACGTCTTTTGAACAATATTTGTCACACCTTGATTCACGCGAGAAAAAGGGGGTTCATTATCTACGATATTACCATCAATTACATTTGCCGTACCATTGGTTACTTGATATACGTCACTTTGCTCAGTTGCGCGCATGGAAGAAGAGTCATCCACATTTTCATAAGTAGCAACACCTTCGTCATTATCATCATTTACATTATTGATACGGTCATATATGCTGTCGTTAGAGACAATTTCGGTATAAGCGTCGTCATCATCATCTCGGGTATCTATACCACGTATCACACCATTTTCATCGTTTTCAATGTCACTTTGTATCGTATTTATTTCTTCTTCAAAATCATCATCTTGATAATCATCTCGATAATCATCACTGCCGTTGGATGATATTTCATAATTTATTGATTGGGTTGTACCATATGTATTTTTCTCTTGAAAATCAGTAACCTTTACACGTAATTGTGTTATGAAATATGCCATCGGTAAGTTATTTTCATCACTATATTTTTCAATATATGCATCCATTTTATCATATATTTCACTAAATTCATATATATTTACATCCATTAAGGTGAATATCTCAGAAACATTATAATTGTCTGCATTCAGGTCATCCATAGTTGATATATATAATATATATTCTAATTCATTTTTTTACTTTACAAATTAAATAATGTTAATCGTTACACTGTCATTATATTATTCACGTTATATTCTAGATGTATGAAAATGAAATACAACCCTTTTTAGAAAAGTTTTATATTTCTTTAGGTAACAGTAAATTAAAACACATTATTAAATATTCACTGGATGGTGGAAAGTATATACGCGGGTTTATTGTGAAACATGTTATTGAAACGTTAACCAGTAATAATTCATCGGTTGAAATTCCTTGGGAACCAATTGTAAGTGTCGAACTTATACAAAGCGCGAGCCTTATTATTGACGACCTTCCTTGTATGGATAACGACCTCTTCCGTAGAGGAAAAAAATCAACATTTCATAATTTTGGTGAACGAGAAGCAATCCTCAGTGCATTATACATTATTTCTCAATCTATCAAAATATCGGTCTCTGCATTAGATGATATTCAGGAGCAAGTTATGCCATATATAGAAGAGCGTATTAAAAGGGATTCCGCTTCGGAATCGTCATCACCTCTGTCAAAACAAGGATTCGAGTACTATCGTTTATTCAAAGACCAAAAAAATATGCTTGTTAAATTAACGAATGAATGGTCAGATTTGCTGGGTGAAAATCTGATTGTTGGTCAACTCCTTGACCTAAAAGAAGATGTTGAAAAATTATTTAACTTAAAGATGCCAGATAACAATCCTAAAACAATCATTATTTATAAAACGTGTTCACTGTTTATGTTTTCGTTTTTACAAGGCGCTTTTTTCGCAAAAACACTGAACATTACCACTAACATAAAGCAAACAATGCAAAATGACAATTCGACGATTTCAATAGATATAAGCGACAATGATTTCAACGACTTCAAAAATATGGGTCTCCATTTCGGAATGATGTTTCAACTCATGGATGATTACAATGACATTGAACAAGACAAACTTTCAAAATCATATAACTTTATCAACTATTATGGACTAACAAAGGCAATAGACTTATTTACACTATCAAAACAGTCACTGATTACACTCATGATTAAATGTAACATTTATACTCAACAAATGAAGGACCTCATACATATTATTTCATTAAAGTTCAATAAAGGAAAATGAAAATAACACGTTTTATATAAGAATACATACACAATGACATACTTGGAACGCTTAAAGAATCAATTCTATGAGATTTACATATTATTCTACACAACAGTATATCGCACTATTTATAGATATTTCGGTCTCTTCATAACAGACGTCATATACACAGTTTTACCAAAATATTCGCTCATTTGCGACAACTTGTATATAAGTGAATATTCAACTGCAAACGATAAACAATTTATAACAGACAATGGTATCAAACTAATCATTAATGTCACCAAAGAGTTGCCGTTCGAAGACCCTTCTAATGGGAGTATAGAGCAAATACGTATTCCTGTGGACGATGATGGTAGTCCGATTTCAAATGAAGCACTATTGAAATATGTACAAGACAATAACATATACGATACTGTTACGAGACATTTAGATACCAAACAAGGGGTGCTAGTTCACTGTAAATCGGGTGTTCAGCGTTCGCCAACAGTCGTTGCAATGATTTTAATGAAAAAATTAAACATTCCATTCAACGAAGCAACGCGTATGATTCAAAAAGAACGCTATCCAACATTCTTTCCTTTCAATAACTTTATTATTGCCCTAAAAGAGTATGAAAAAATATTGAGTCAAACACAAAATAATATAAACGAAACTGGTTGAATTTGTCAACGTTCAACTGTCATTGTTGCGCAGACAACGCTTCGCATTTATTACATTTAAGAATTGCTCTTCTATGTCAGATTGTAAAGTATCCATTGTATTCTCACTACATATTTGGTTATTGTTTAAATACTTACGCCCTTTTGTAAATAAATCATCGGAAATACACTGTATTCCTTGTCCGCGTTTCATATGACTTTTTTCTTTGAACAACATGAATTCTAATAGCTCAAGAGTATGTAATGGAAGACTTTCATTGAGTTCTTTGCGCGATACACGATACTTTCCAATAAACGAATACCGGTTATAATTTTGCTCCTCGTATATTTTATATTGGCGCATTCGAGGGTGATTTGTTACTACACTTGCACCAACGATTTGATTAGTTGTATTATTCATCTCCAAAACGCAGAAGGGCATATTTACTTGAATCGATGGTTTCATTTTCACAGGAGAATTGTAGACGCATGAATTCTTTTCACTCTTTGACATAAACTGCTGATATTGTTCATATGTTTCGGTGCTAAATCGAGTCACAGCAAATGGTAATTTATCGCGAGAGGTTATACACGTCATTTAATAGGTTGTATGCTAATAGTGCGTTATATAAATATTGAAAATCAATTTTTTCACTATTTATCTAAAACAATGGACTAATATGCCAATGTAGGAGTTTTCTGATAAACGCCTTTGCTGTGATGGTTGTTCACATATTCTTCTTCACTTTTGGTGAACTCAAAATATCGCATCACTGATTTATTTGTCATGGTGTGAATATTTGGAAATCCAGGCAATAGATGGACACACGGAATGTAATCAAATGCGTATATCTCGATACATCGCATCCGATATGTAGTACATGTTAGTAAGAACTGAATACACGGAAGTTTAAATAAGTGTGTATATAAATCGTAAATATCGCCATTTGACAGTTGTATATCATTTTCCTGATTCTTCATATTTATTAACTGTTCTGGAAAACGAATCACATAATTATCACGATTGCTTATACCATATTTTCCATCTTTATCATAAAATGGCACCCCATACATTTTATGAGCAAGTATGATTTTTATATCATTCGAATACGGTAGAGGTATATTTGAAAATTGCATTGTTAATAATGGTGCGTCAGTTAGTGAGCCACGCACAATACAACTATGAATATTTGCATATGGATAATCACTTGATGGAGATACATTGTCATTGAATAAACATTGCTTACTAGGCATATTCGTTTTTTTCGTAAATGACCTCAGAGATTCGACCCGATGCGCCGTCATTTTGGCTTGGATTGAACGAATAATTCTTACACCATTGGATGGCAATGCACGCTTGCAATGTGTGTAAAGTGGAAAAAGCACTACTGAATTATTGATTTTGTCGTGTACATTAATATTACATACATTGTCTACCGTCGTTTCTTGCTTGTTTATTATTTTACGTAGTTGTATCAACGTAGTTGGTGTCTGCGCTTGCTTATTGAAAATGGCGTTTGTTTCTGTATTCGAATAGAATGTTACATGCTCAATACAAATTTCAGGCGTATATGTTAAAAATGTATAACATCCCTTTTTATCTAGTTTACACCATAAAGATGGTATTATGAATACTGCAATACCAGCATCACGTAACAACTGTACACTCGCCTTCACAAATGGTACCCATATTGCTTCTCCGTCACATACCTTATCAATGTGTCTGTTTGTTGGTACCTTAATTTTATGTTTATGATGAAACGGTGGATTACATATTACAACAGATGGATTGTGGGTTAATATTTGCTTTTGTACATCGTGACTTAAAAAATCACCGTGGTATATATTTGCTTTATTTCCAAATATACTTCTTAGATGAATAACATTACACTCATTTATATCTACCATCACAAGCATTTTTGTTACTATGTGTGTTTTTCGTTCACCCAAGTCAGGAATGCTATTCTCCAAATGAAACATGAGCTTATAGTATATATAAATCGAGATACTACCCCGACCACTACCCGGGTCTATCCATACATTGGTCATATCCTCCCATATATTATTGGGGATATGTGATATCATTGTTTTAACAAATGATAATGGTGTCAATATTTCACCATACAAATGACGATAAATACTCGGACTGTGTGATTGTGATTGATATTTATCTTCATATGTGTCGAGAGTGTTATCGTCTAAGTCAATCATAAATAAGAGAAGTATACAGTAATATCATTGTATTTTATTGGATTATTAACTCATAGGATTTCCTACTATTAATCTAATAAAACATACAAATACTAATCAATATCGTTTCGATTAAATTTCTTCACTTGCTGGTGCGGCTGCATTGTCAGTTGGTGCGGGTTGAAACATCTTGATACACTCCACAAGTTTGGCAGTTTCATCCATGTTATAAGCAGACCGTTTGTAAGCCAATTGGGCAAATGCGACAAGAAGATTCAGGGCTACTGATTGGTTTGTCACAGGTACATCAGTAATCGCAACCTCAATCTGTTGAGGAGGTTCTTCTGTGGGAATTGCTGGGGGTTGTAGATCGGCGGTTGTATCTGACATTTATATACTACATATACCTATTATCTTTAATCCATATTCCTTAATCATTTATATTGAGTTTTGGGTTGAAGAATTAAACGATTAAATGTTCAAAATCTAATATTGCAATATATTATATTAATAGATACAATATGTTTAATCTGGATGTTAACACGTACACTACAAGTGAACTCAAAGACATATTTCAAATAAAGGAAAATGCATTCGCTAATACATCGTCATTGTATGAAGTTTTGGAAAGTCGCTTCCAAGTGCTACAAAACTCGATACGTGAAAATAAAAAATTGGACACATCTATGCAAAATAAGTCCATCGCATTTTTATCAGATGCAAAACATCATTTGGTACAATCATTGACTCCTACTATTGAAAATGGAGCTGGAACACAAGTGAAGACCACGTCGGATAGTCAACTTAACTCAGGAGAGGTCCCCTGGAATGTCAGTGGAATTCGTCAAAATGCGCTAACGAAAAAACACACACGCATGGTTACAATTGATTCAAAGTTCCACGATTTCCAATATGAAGATGACAAATACAATACTAACGACTTCTATGTATCGCTTACAAATAGACTTAACAAGACTGAATCCATAGAGCTTGTCGAGTACAGTGGTCCTACAAGTCTTCGTATTATAAGCGAAGAAATGCACAATAACCATTTTTCTATCAGTATAACGGAGTACAATAAGAATATTATCGAGAAAGTCATTACGGTACCGGACTTTTACAGAATAGAACGGAGTATTTTGACATCAGCAGACATTATTAAATTTGTTGATATTGTGAATAGTTCAATCAAATCCGCAGGTGGACATTTTGAAAATTGTAGATTTGAGTTTCAACACGAACAGTCTGATTCGACGAATCTTATCGGGAATCTGATGGATAGAACATTGATGTTGAGATTCGATACACGTAGTTACCCCCCAAACAAACATCCAAAACAATTAACATGTCATTTTGACCGCGACATTAATAACCTCCCTGACAAAACTCACGTCCCTCAAAAACTTGGCCATATGTTAGGGTTCAGAAGTTCAAGTACTAAACTAATAATTGTCTCGAACATTATTAGTCGACAAACACTCCCATCCCCAATAGACCTCATTGGGTTCAAATATGCGTATCTAGTTATTGATGATTTCCAATCGAACTCAGAAAGGAGTATTGTGGCTGACGACATTCAAAGCACTATTGGGACCGTAAACAACGTCCAATCTGGTGGTAATATTTTGGCGAAAATTAACTACCGAAATGAAATGAACTATAATCTATCGAACCGAATCGTCACTACACCCCGTGTTTATTTTGGACCAGTTGATATCCAAAAAATGCATATCCGTTTAATCAATGAATATGGTGATCTTATTGATACAAAAGGGTCAGACTGGTCGTTTACACTTCGCGTAATTACGAGTTATGCGTAAATTACTCACATCATTATCACATTCTGTTGATTGTTTAACCCTTGCGTTTCAGATAATGTATAGGTGACATTGTTGTTATTTTTACATTTACCAGGACAACGATGCTTGAACGATAAATATTGAGAGTGTTGTTTTACAGCCAATGACATTGACGGTTTCGGAATATGAATTTTTCTAAATTGATTGGATGTATACTTCCACCCTCCACATACTTTAGGAATATTTGTATCATTATCAGAACCGTCATTTTCCGCAACTATACACATATTTAAACGTGTTAGGTTGTATTTTTGTAGCAAATGATCGCGCGAAGAATTCATTTTAATATTATACTAACCATATATTATTAAATTAGAGTAATAAAAAATTGAATATATCTCATTATAATTACTATTACAATATCAATATATAAAACCAAAAATAAAATTATGGATTATGATTTACTACCAGGTGATGATGACACGTATACAAATACGAATACAAAACACGTAGTTGGACCGTATACACGTAGGCACAATACATCAACGTCAAATATTGATCTGGAAGAAGAAGTTTCCATATTGCGTGACGATTTGTATAATACAAATGTCCGGATTGATGACCTACTCTACACAATAAATCAACTAAAATTGTACATTGCTTCTACACATAAAGCAGACACGGTTATGCGAAACGAACCACACCAATCCCAAAACGAATCAAAAGTTATTAAAAATAAATATGAATGTAGCACTAATATTAATGAAAAATGTCCAATACTGACGTTTCAAACCTTTGTGACAAACATAACAATATTTGGTGAGGAATCTACATTTACATTGGATAAATTTTTCGAGACAAGCATTGACAGTGCGTTAAAGCACTTTATTACAGACATTATAGACCAATGGAAAAACAAATATGTGGATGATATACTTCCAATGCGCGTTAATCAAAATAAATTAGAAATTTTCGACGAAGATAAAACGATTAAGACAAATCATATCCAATCAAAGAAAAATTGTTGGTTGAAGTGTAAAAACAAACACGCAGAATATATTGTAAATACCATATTCGATAAGGTGATGCAATCATTTGTCATATGGCAAAACCAAAATGTTATTGAAATTGCGGCTGAAACACACTTACAACAGCTTTATCATTCACAACTTAAACGGATTATGCCTTTACGTACGGTTCTTACGTCAACAAAGTTGACCAAAATGATTAACATAATCAAAGACAGTGTTAGTAAAACTATATAACACGAAGGGTGATTGAACACATTGGTATTTATATTTTTTGAATTTATAAAGCGATATTATTGGTTGGTATAAAGCAACCATCATCATGACATATATCACACAAATTTTTCTCCGACATATGAAACCAAACTAAATCAAAACTAAAACAAAATGTATAATATATATATAATATAACTTCATATATCTTTCATATGAGTTCATTTTCCTCACGTGGATTTTCAGAACTAAATGTAAACAATAAGGTTGTTGACCGACAAGGATGGGAGTTGAAAAGTCAAAATGGAATTACTATGAATATGAATATACGTCACAACAACAATAAGTTTTCAATACGCAATGTTGAACTTTCCGACGTGGCAAAACTTATGGGAGGTCCATTACCTGCTGAAAATGAATCATATGAAACTGACTCAAAACAACATACACTAAAACTAAGTGAACCATATACAACATCTATATCTAAAAGTACTCGCAAACACAAACCTAATTCTAAAAGCAATATCCAAACGAAACCCAAAAGTCTTCGGAAAACCAAAAGTCTTCGGAAACCCAAAAGTCTTCGGAAAACCAAAAGTATTCGGAAAACCAAAAGTGTTCGAAAACCCAAAAGTATTCGGAAAACCAAACCATCGTCGAAAAGTGTTCAATTCATTGGGGTAAATGATTCTAGTCAGAGGACGAATACCATTTACTAATCATACCATTTTACCTGATATGTTTTAAATTATAATGAATAAAAATGATTCAATATAATTTACAAAATATTACAATAATTAAACTATATACTATATATACCTACCTAATATAATGGCTATATATACTGACAATAGTGTAGATATTCAAGAGTTATTTAAACAAGACTCTGGGAGGTACACAGCGAATTTAACCACTATACCAATAATTTCAGGCGTAAAAATTGGATGTTATGGTTTTAATGGGATGGCGGGGCACAGACAAAATTCCGACGGCAAGCATAGTTCAACAGGCGAATGTGGTGATGGTGGGAACGGCGGGGCTATAAATTTTAAGGTAGTAGGTGATACGTTTCACGGTCACATATTTGAGGTCTATCATTGGCGTGACATTGACAACATAAACGGAGGAAGAGGTGGGTTCAAACAGAATAGCGACGATGCTGAGCAAGGTGGGGCGGGTGGGGGCGGGATTATTTTATACGATAAAACAACTGATACAGTTATTGCAATGTTAGGTGGAGGTGGAGGTGGAGGAGGGAGTGGGGTTCGCAATGGTCATGATCACGGAGGTAACGGTGGGTCTGCGGGAAGGTTGACCCCGAGCGATGAGGGTACAATCACAATTGGTACTAACGTATATTACTTTAAAGCTGGTCTACACGGACAGGATGTGGCTCAGAGCACGAGCGGGTGGGGCATGGGAGGCCAGACTGGTACGAGGGAAAATGGTGGGGCCGGTGGCAATGATGCCGCAATTGGCGGTGCTCCTAATTCAAACGGTGCTCAGGCAAACGGGGGGTATAAGGGCTATGCGTCTGCATTAGTAGGTGGTTTACGTTTAGCAGGTGGTGGGGGTGGAAGACAGTCAAAATATGGTTCTGGTGCTGGAGGCGGTGGAGGGTTTACCGGAGGCGGTGGAGGTGGAGGTGGCACGTTCCACATCATAAATGGTTACGGTGGCGGCGGTGGTGGTGGCGGTGGCACCACTATTATGCTTAAACATGATGATATCACTATTGAACCTATTGCTACTACGGTTAATCGCAGAATAATAATAGATTATGGTAGTTGTGTAACAAATTATAAAGTTAAAGGTGTCAATGTATTCTTCGATGAAGAATTTAATAATTATTACAAACACAATGGTAATGCTATTAATATCACTATACCTCCTAATAATATTACAATACCTCAGATAGAATGGCATCTTAATGTGGGACAGATTGCAGGGGTGGCACAGATTGCATAAAGGTGAGAATTGTATGTAAATATTACTCACAACAATACTCGTTTGGTTAACAAGTTTATGCGGTGTTGATAAACTCTTCATATGAAGGTATAGCACCTTGCTTTCCTTTCAGATGAAAAAGTGTGTCCATAATTTGAACGTCATACACTGAATACCCTCTAGCCCGTCTGTTTTTATTCGGACCGTTAGTATCTGTTTTTTGTTCTGTATTTTTATTTGATCTACGATTTTCAATAAAATTATCAAATGATTTGTGTCGTTGTCCACGTGATACAAAAAGAGTTTGGTGATGATTTTCATTGGATACAAACTCCAATCTCATTTTGTTAGTATACAAATATTTAATGAATCCGGTTATATCTTTCATTGAAGCATAGTTTTCTTGTTCACTGCCTTCTATATTGTCCACGTTAGAAGCGTCATTCTTAGTTTTTAAATCTTCTGAGTGCTCAAAATATACTTCGATTATTCCACGTGTTCGTTCTTTATGCGTATAACTCGATTTGGAGTGTGTCTTATAATTACTAGGCGTGTCACAAATAAAATCATCATTATCATTTTCATAATCTATATATATTTTTGAAGCATTATATAGATTTCCATTTAAAAATATGTTGTTCTCACATTCACTTACGCGCTGATTATTGTCTATCTTAAACGAAGCCATGACATAATACGTCATTTATTCTGAGTTTAATACTCTGAGAATATATTTTATTTATATGACTTATACTAAATCCATTAGGAAATGCGACTATTTATTCCCTTTTATGGTGCTTGAGATTCTTTTCCATCTACGCGTTCCATTAGCAATCCTCGTCACTTTCCAAAACTTACCATCTTTACCCTTCATCCTTTTATCCAATTTTTCATTATGTGCGCAATATCCTAGCCCCTTGGGACTTGGTTCTTTACCTGTAAACATGCGTTTACTTTTCAACGTTTTGTTATTTTTACAGGCAGGCATTACTATAGTATATACTATCATTTTATTTAACTTAAACTATATAGAATAAATAACTTAAACTATATAGAATAAATAACTTAAACTATATAGAATAAAATTGATTTTATTCATTAATACGTGTTGAGTAACAAACTACCCGAGAATAAGTATCGATATTTAAAATGAGCATTTCTAACCTTGGTGGCAACCATACTACTAGGCGCATCAACGATGAGGCAACCACCGTTATCGCAGACACACTACTGCATACACACCTTGAACCTGATTGGGAAAGTATCGCGGTCACCATTAGACGCGCTTTATGTATCAAAATAAAGGTTCCTTTACATCAGCTACATTACAAGATATTTTACGATAAGATACACCAAAAGTGGTTAGACAACAAGGACATTAGAGACAATGCGAACAAATCTAAAACCATTACCAACCATCCTCATATTGAATGCGGAAAGTGTCATGACACATTTCAACTTGACGGACATAACAAACTCACCACACTATTATGTGGTCATCACTTCTGTTCGGAATGTATTTTCGAACACATTGGTAACGATACCTACCCGCGCTGTCCTGCTGATGGGTGCGGATGTTGCGTGTTCAGTTCAGCTTTTGACCAGGAAGCTTCTTTGCACAGCGAAACAGAAGCTGATGGAGAGATTGCTGTATCGAATACAGAGCTACGCATCAATGCAAAAAGAATGAGACGTCGACGCGAAAGATTGGCAAAACGAGACCGTATGAGACAATCAAAGGCACCCTCACCCTAATATTTAGACATCAAAACTTACCAAAAAAAATTGAAATTAATATTTATTACATTAACCAACATTAAACAACAACTCAGTAACACTCGTCCACTAAAACGTAGATTATATCATGCTGAAAAATACTGCGGCAAACCACCATATGTTCAGCAATTCGCACTTAGAAACCAGTTGCGTTGCCACTGCCCTACTAAATGCTATGGACGAACCTCGATGGACACGTCTTTCCAAGTCTACCAAACGTGCCTTATGTGGACGCGTAAATCTTCCAACTGATAAGATTCATTGCCAGACCTTTTACAAGAAACTCCACCAAACCTGGTCGGATAACACTAACACGAAGACGGATATATCCAAAATCGACCCCGAACCTGAGCATAGGTGCAATACTCCCAATAGCATCGACAGCATTGAATGCCCTGTGTGTATCGATTCATACAAGCTAGATGGCAAGGACAAGGTCACAACATTGTTATGTGGACATCGCTTTTGTACGGTATGTGTTTTAAAACACCTCTACACAAGAGGTAAAGAGGCATCGTGTCCTATGTGTAGGTCACCCATTATCCAGTCACAATCATCTTCACGCGAAGATATTTCTCGCAAACGACAATATGAAAGATGGTTGAAACGAGAACGCAAGAGGCGTACAAAAATGTAGGTACGAAAAAAAATTGAAATGGAATATGGATAACTTTAACTCATCATAAGTTGAAGAAGGTAAGTAAAAGTAGTCATAGCTCAGTTGGTTAGAGCATCGGTCTTATGAGCCGAAGGTCGTGGGTTCAAGTCCCTCTGGTTACAATATGGGGAATGGAAAGTCGCCCTGGAAAAGACCTCCTCCGGACAATTGGGGTGAGAAATTGTAAGAACAGACGCAGTTCTGGTGATAACTATTATTCAATATTATTGTTTCAATACGAGTCATTCATAGTAACATATGATTAAATGCGCATTGCTAAATGTAGAAAGGGGCGCCTTTCATTTGCACGGTTTCCCGAGCGGTCAAAGGGGACAGACTTAAGATCTGTTGCGTTAGCTTCGTGGGTTCGAATCCCACATCGTGCACCAAGTAGTCATAGCTCAGTTGGTTAGAGCATCGGTCTTATGAGCCGAAGGTCGTGGGTTCAAGTCCCTCTGGTTACAATATGGGGAATGGAAAGTCGCCCTGGAAAAGACCTCCTCCGGACAATTGGGGTGAGAAATTGTAAGAACAGACGCAGTTCTGGTGATAACTATTATTCAATATTATTGTTTCAATACGAGTCATTCATAGTAACATATGATTAAATGCGCATTGCTAAATGTAGAAAGGGGCGCCTTTCATTTGCACGGTTTCCCGAGCGGTCAAAGGGGACAGACTTAAGATCTGTTGCGTTAGCTTCGTGGGTTCGAATCCCACATCGTGCATGAATGGAACATAAAATAGTTCGCCTCCACGCGGTATGTTCTGGATAGATGAAACGAAATGAACTATAATAAATTCCCATACACATATGGTCCTGTTCCAATTATTGGAATGGATGAATCGGATTTTGGAACAAATCTTATTTTAAAATCTTAATAATCCTAAACATTACAGGTTGAGAGAAATGTGTGCCACCTACTTGGCTCAAAACGAGTATTGGAACTTTCCATTCCAGTGAGTATTTGTTGTAAAGTAGGTCTTCGATGCGTATTCCAGTTAAGGTAAAACCGGTTAATACATTGAAGAAAATATAGATTTATGAAACTATTGGTTTGATTCATTTCGTTCATTCAGGTGTTAAAAACTTAGTTAAACCGTGTCTATATTAATGCTATGATTTAGAGGTTATGTCCTCCTCTATTTGAATTAATGGATGGTTCAGTAATGTTTATTAAACTTAAACGACTGTATCAGAGTGACTTCGATAGGAAGTTATTAAAAAAAGAATAAATGTGGGGTCAGCAACACCCCCACAGCGGGATATAATATAGTTCGCCTCCTCGTGGTGTATCCTGGATATAAAAAACAAAATGAACTATTCCCTTTTAGCACAGCAAGATGCTAATTGTCGTCGGTTTAAAAATGTATTATTATGTATTTGTGTTCCGCGTTTTACCTCAGCGGGTTTAACTAAATAATGGATGTTATTTCAGTCACAACGTAATTTCTCTGCGCGATTGAAATAACATTACGAGCCTTCATTGGCTTCATTATTGTGTATTAGTTAAAGAGGTCCCTGAACCATTACAGGGTGAGAGAAATGGGCGCTAACCTACGTGGCGTAAACTAATTTGAATTGAACAATAACTTCTTTGATAATTGGGATGTAACGTTGGTCTTTGATGCGTATTCTGGTTAAGGTAAAACTGGTTGATACATTGAAGAAAATATTGGATATATGAACTTAGGTTTGACACTTTTGAAATGCTGATCACATTTTGAATGATTGAAAACCGAATGGAAACCGTATCAATATTAATGCTATGATTTAGAGGTAATGTCTTCTCCTCTATTTGAATTATAATGACTGTGGTTATGTATTGTTTGTTAAGACGACTAATCACGAGGCTTCGGTGGGAAGGGTAAAAAGGATTGAAGATAAAGGGGACGCCCTTTTTTTTTGTTATGTTCCACCAACTTTCGAATAGTTATAGATTTATTATTTATGAGTCTAACCACTATGGTCATCCCACTTGTATATGGTATGATAATGATAGGGCGTGATAATGGTAAGTATAATCATATTTTTATATTTGTAGGAACATTAATAATTATTTTTTTGATGAATGATGACTTGTATTAATGATGTCATTCATAAAATTACGAAGTATTTCTTTTGTATTTTAATCTGTTGTGATATAATATACTTATACTTTATACTATAGATAATGTCGTGGAAAAAAATAGGAGGTATTGATAAAGTTCCAACGACACATATACAATCCACTTATGAAAATTTCCCTACCGCAGTCGGGACAAATGATAGCCAATTGCGAATAAATGCGAATATTATAAAAATTGGGACGCTTACATTCGAAGATGACCAGATAAATGGTATCTGGTTCAAAGGTCTGGCATCTAGTCAACCAAGCAGTAGTGACTTTTCAGAACGGAATCCATTCACGTCAATAGAAGAAAAATTTTACGTACCAGATGGAACCATTGGCTCGTCTGGGTACGACAGTAATATGGGTGATGCGGAGATGTTACTCTTTAAAGGGAACGACCCTCACCCACTTATTAATACTATATCTATTAATCCTTTTAACTCAGCATTCAACCGAGATGAACTCAATAATGGAAAAAAAGGCGACCGCATTCGGTTCAAGGCACCCACAATACAGTTTGATACATATGACCATACCATTGATATTGAAGATGATTCTAAATTTGCACTTAGATTCAAAGACACGCCATCGGTCATTATCGACGGTAAGGGACGTATGGGTATCTCAACAATGTATCCCGGCCAAAAATTAGATATTCACGGCAAACTGAACTTACAATCACACACTCCGTCTACACATCCAACAAGAGACACAAAGGCAGAAGAGAATATTTACATTTCAAACCACTCTGACCCTGACCCGAATGCCAATGGCAAATCTAACATTGGTATCGGTCGAGGTATATTTAAAATGGAAAATTTCCAAGGTGAATCGAATATTGCCATTGGACATCACGCGCAAACGAATATTTCCACAGGGATACAAAATATTTCACTCGGTAACCAATCATTATTTTCCTCACAAGATGCTACATACCAAACAGTTATTGGACACGGGTCAGTGCGTAACATTGCTCACTCATTACATACACTTGCCATTGGATTCAATTCAATCGGTGGGTCGGAGTCCAGCACATCATATACGGTCGAAAATGTAATTGCTATTGGAGATAACGCAATGGAATTATCTGAACCAGATTCTGATAATAAAGTATACAGTATTATTGCAATTGGTAAAGAAAGTGGGTACCGACAAAAAGGTAAACATAATGTTCTCGCAGGTAACCGCAGCGGTTACTCCCTAAGGGGTGACTACAATACAGCCATCGGTGAAGATGCTTTGTATATTGGCGCGACTAATACCGCTGTCAACGAAAGTACTGCGGTTGGATATAACTCTATGCGCAATGTTCTCACAAATACGACTAATAATACAGCAGTAGGTGTGGCTGCGATGCAAACGATTGGCGATTCAACTAATACACAAGATATTAGCAACAATACTGCTGTGGGTCACAATGCGTTGTTTCATGTAAATGGTTCCAATAATAATGCGATTGGTGTAATGAGTCTTGCCGCGTGTCAGGGCGATTCAAATGTGAGTATTGGCGTATATGCTAACCGATTCAATAAAGGTGACTTTAACACATCTGTCGGTAATTATAGTCTGGGTTCTGCTAGCGCGAACAATCAATCGCGCACATATAACATTGGCATTGGGTATAATGCCGGGTTCGATAATCAAGGAAATAATAACGTTTTTATTGGTGGCGAATCTAATTGCACTATTGGAAATGGAGTGTTTTCCAACAGCGTTGCTCTTGGACATCAGGCGAAGGTATCTGCGTCAAACGTTATTGTTTTTGGAGACTCTTCCAATTCGAATATACGTCTTGGTATGGGTACAAACGCTCCAACGCATTTACTCGATTTACACAATCACACTGATAATAATGTTGGTATTCAAGTACGGGGAAAATCCAGCGCAGTGTCATACCTTCACCTTACTCACCAACGCGACGATGATAGTGCGACTATTGATTCGTTTGTTATGGAGAGTAGACGCGGCACAGATGCTCACGATAAAACATTTCCTACACATTACAACACGAATACGAGTCCTACAAAAACTATGAAATCTATATTGGGGTTCAATAAGAATGGAACAACTATACCCGCACTCACAGTTGAATCCCAGGGGATTGCTGTCACTGAAGTTTCAGACAATGGTAAGATTACCTTGGCGCGGGTAGGTGTCAATAAATACACTAACCTTAATGCTGAACTCGATATTGTTGGTAACGCATTTGTCAGCGACAATGCACGTGTTGGTGGTCACTTGTTTGTAGGCGACGTTTTCGATACAACTGACATTCTCACAAACGTTTTCGACAATGGGATTTCCAAAAATTATGTCAGAAACAGCACACTCTTTATCAATAGAGTAGATGTAAGTGGTGCCTATGGCGACTCAAATTTGAATGTTAAAGATGATGTCCGTTTTCATGCGGACAACTTTGTGTCTGGACAGTCTCGGTTTGGTACACTCGCCAGCATTGAATCACCATTTGATGGTTCTGGCGCAAGAACAGTGAACGTATTTAATGATGTAACCGGTGAAAGATATTCAGTTGTCAGTGGGCAAAGTATGCTTGTTCAAAAATCAGTTGATATTTGTGATAATTTAATGGTAGAAGACTACGTCGCAGTAGGCAAACCCATTGCAAATATATTGCGAAATGACACGCGGGACCAAAACACATTGTTTAAAGTGGATATATCCGGCGACGGGCATTTGTCAAACGTTGTCGTTGACCACCTGACACATAGCTTTGATGTGGACGTGTGTAACAATCTTACTGCCAGTAATTCATACATGTACAATGAGCATATTTACTACCCTCAATCAGATGTACTATTTAAAGGACGAGTACGGTCGGAAATGGGATTAGAAACAAGTCACATATACTCACTCGACATGTCCAACAATCCACTTGGTGCTACAACAAATCAATTACACATATATCACACACCATATGTATACGGTGATTTATCAACAAATGACCTTTCACTATCAGGGGTTGTTGTGGGCGGGGACCATATTCATTCATCTCAAATCTTACAGGTGCGTTCTAAATCTGACGGTCACGATATCAGTCAAAACGCAAATGTAATGCTATTCACATCACAAATTTCGGAGAACACTACTGATAACTTTACTCAAATGATGGTAGGGTCGCGCGCCGATATTAATACTCCAATGAAGGGACAAAATATGATTGCCATTACACATCCGTTACATATTTATAGTTATGATGAACGCGACAAAATTAAAAGTTCTCACGAAGATTCGCAGTTTATATTCGACACAAGTGGACGACTCACCATTGGTTCGAAAACACTTAAATATACCGATGAGAATTCCGATACCCAGCCATTTATCTTCTCGCAAGGTCTACTTGAGTTTGAAGATGCGCGCATCAAATTAGACGTTTCTGGACAAAGTATTTTTAGAGATGACGCACATTTTCATAAAAATGTTACCATGGACGATGGAACAATAATGATTGTTGACACACTTCAGGCAAAAACACTTATTTACGACCGGTCAGCAACCTTGTTTACTGTTATGAATAAACTGGGGGTTGGGAAAGAAAACGTATTGAACAGTGACGTTATTATGGATGTTTCTGGTAATGTGGATATTGCCGGAACTATTAGTGTTGAAAATATGCGTGTCGCAGACCTTCTTGAAGCAGTACATATTGGTGAACGACAGCTTGATAATTCTATTTCAGATAGAAATGAAGTCGTCATTCGAAATGCAGACCTTATAGTCGACCACGGTAATAGTACCGGAAATGATTTTTTTGTTAAGCGCGATATGGCTATTATAGATCACACACTCGATATATGTGGCGGGGACATTAATATACGAAAGAATACATCTACTGGCACGCGAGGTAATCTTGTTGTTGAAGGTGATGCTGATGTTCAGGGTACACTCACTACGAGCTCACTTACGTTTGTTGGCGATAGTCAAGGCTTATTTAACCTTTCGACTGGACTATCGATTACAACAAATGCAACAACACTTATACAAATGACTCACATTGATTCAAACACTGACAACACAGTTAATCATACATTCACATCCACCGGCGCTACCTTGGCAGGCGAGGTGCATATGGATGACGTCCAAATATCTAATCAGATGGATGTTAGCAATATTATTACTGAACATATAACCGTGAAAGGCGAACTGAATATTCCAGAAGGCGGGTCTGTTGAAATTTTGGGGGATGTAACTGTATCAGGGAAACTTATTGCGGACGAAAACAGTGACGTGTCGTTCAATACCACTTGCAAAGCTAAAACATTTGATGGTTTTGGAATGACTCCTATTGGAGGTATTATCATGTGGTCTGCGGATAATATAGATGAATTACCAGAGAACTGGCGCATTTGCGACCCGAATTATTACATTAGAAATCTTGGGGCAAATAAAGGTATTGACCCATCATATAATGCTGTTTTTGATGAAAACAATAACTTTAACCACCCTTTTAATATCTATACCCAAAATGAGAAATCAAATATAACAATAAATAATATTCGCATCCCAGACTTAACAAGTGTATTCTTGCAACAAGACCCGTCTTAGTAAGTATCATCTGTTATCTGGTATTCATAAATTTTAACACTAGAAATTATACTTGGCGTTGTCAAGTATAATTTATTATTACTATTCAAAGAGATTAGTGTGGAATAAGTTCGGATTTATCACTTACAGAATGGTAGCTACTTCGCTAATTCTTGTTTCATATCCGCAAATTCTTGTTTCATATCTTCCAGTTCTCTTGTTAATGTTTTTACTTGCTCGAGTAATGGACCAATTATACCCATATAGTCTATTGACTTTATTTCATCATTTTCACCGCTCACCAATTCGGGCAAAATTTTCTCCACTTCCTGAGCAATAAAACCATACCGTGTACGATGTTTATCGTCGGATTTGAAAGTAAACTGCTTACTTTCCAGCATCAATACTTTATTAATAACTTTACGAGATACGCGAGATATGTCCGTTTTGGTACGTTCATCAGATGTTGCATTAAATGAAGCTCCAGTAACAAGACCTGATGCGGTTAAATTAATACATTTTACATTTCCATTGACGTGTAATTTCTCTGAAGGGGATCCTGTCGCAATACCAACATTACCACTATTAGCTTTAATTACCATTCTTTGACTAGTACCATTCGCAAAAAATCTACAATCAGCAGCAGTACCGCCGGCACTATTGTGATTAATATACATACCATCGTCTGAGAAATTGTCAGCGTTACGAATCACGCGACAATTGTAATAAAAATCACCGCCCTCCCTATTACTATTATTCTGAATCAGTACAATCCCATCCATTGATAATCTACCAGCTCCTGTTATATCAATATCACTATTAAATGAACCCTTATTACATTGTATATCACCATTAACATGTAATTTAGATTGTGGAGAGTTAGTTCCAATACCAACATTACCAGCAACTCCAATTCTCATTCTTTCATCACCATTAGTAAGAAACGTCATACCAGCATCCGTTCCACTAGTTCCATATCTAATTCTTCCCTCAAAGTCGGTTGAGTTGGTTCCAATATTATCAGTAAAATCAATCCATCCACCGTTTGAATTACTAGAAACGATTTGTAAATGACCATAAGCATTGCTGGCTGCACCCAAGTAAACACCAGGAGGACTGTTAATGGAATTAAAACCCCCACCATTGAATGAACCAAACCCACTACAACGTATATCACCGTCAACGTGTAATTTAGATTGTGGATCGTCAGTTCCAATACCAACGTTTCTATTATCTTTTATCACAAATACACTTCCATTTTCATCATTGAATTTAACAATATCATTGTTTCCACTCTGTGTCACAACCAAAGCCGGCCCTGTACCAGCATTTACAATTTCAAATTGGTCTGTATACTGAACATTGGTATTTTTCTTAATGAATTCGCCTACAAATGAAAATGCTCCATCCACTAATAGGTCCCCCTTTATGTGAACCGTTTTAGCATTCGGTGTTTGAAGAATCAAGTCGGCAGATGATGTAATAGTATTGGCTGTTTGTCCTACTGTAATATTCGGCACACTAACACTTCCACCCACGTTCACACCGTTATTAAAACGCGCAATTCCATTAACATGTAATTTAGATTGTGGATCGGTAGTTCCAATACCGACATTACCACTATCAGCTTTAATTACCATTCTTTGATTTTTACCATTCGCAAAAAATCTACAATCAGCAGCAGTACCGCCGGCACTATCGAAATTAATATACATACCATCATTTTTAGATGTAACAGTAGTATCACTGTTACGAATCACCCGACAATTGTAATAAAAATCACCGGTGCTAGCAGCATTAATCAGTGTAAACCCGTCCATTAATAATTTACCAGCTCCTGATATATTAATATTACCATTAACATCTAAATTATGAGTATTTGTTATATTAACATTCCCATTAAATGAACCACTATTACAACGTATATCACCATTAACATGTAATTTAGATTGTGGAGAGTTAGTTCCAATACCAACATTACCAGCAACTCCAATTCTCATTCTTTCATCACCATTAGTAAGAAACGTCATACCAGCATCCGTTCCACTAGTTCCATATCTAATTCTTCCCTCAAAGTCGGTTGAGTTGGTTCCAATATTATCAGTAAAATCAATCCATCCACCGTTTGAATTACTAGAAACGATTTGTAAATGACCATAAGCATTGCTGGCTGCACCCAAGTAAACACCAGGAGGACTGTTAATTGCATTAAAACCCCCGCCATTAAATGAACCAAACCCACTACAACGTATATCACCGTCAACATGTAATTTAGATTGTGGATCGTCAGTTCCAATACCAACATTACCAGAATCAGCTTTAATTACCATTCTTTGAGTTGTACCATTCGCAAAAAATCTACAATCAGCAGCAGTACCGCCGGCACTATTGTAATTAATATGCATACCATCATTGTCGAAATTGTTAGCGTTACGAATCACGCGACAATTGTAATAAAAATCACCGGTCTCCTTATTACCAGTATTCTCAATCAGTACAATCCCATCCATTGATAATTTACCAGCTCCTGTTATATCAATATCACCATTAAATGAACCCTTATTACATTGTATATCACCATTAACATCTAATGCTATAGCAGACGTTGGTTTTGTACTTGTATTTATCGCAACATTTCCATTCAGTGAAAATGACCCGGAGTCGTGCAAGATAATGGTATCATTTTCAACTACACTATTTTTTAATACCAGATTCCCAGCGGGTTCAACATAAGGATATGTGGAACCTACAAATCCCAACAATATATCGTTTATATTGTATTTCGTATATCCACCAGATGGTGGTAGAGTTGATGCGCTAAGTCCGGATGAATTATTAATAATCTTATTAATTATACTCATAGCTCGTGTAGTGTCTTCTCCATCATACAAAGCATCATTGAAAACCACAAAATCTGATATAACCGATTTGCCAAGTAAGCCACCGTCAACACTAGTGAGTTGATTATTACGAATATTTGCAATATTGTTAAGGGACTGAGTAGATACTGTTCCTTGTACTGTATTGTTTACAAGTGCGTACATTTTATTTCCACTAAATGAAATCATAATTTGAAAAGGAGGTTTGGGTGCGTCAGTTTTTAAAGTATCTGTAAATTCTAAACTCGAATTACCATACGATATTGTTACGCGGGCACCTCCAAGAGCAGTGCCCTCTGAAATGACAATATTTAATAAAACGTTATCAATATTACCACTCATTATACTAGAGTTAGTTGTAAGTCCGATAATAACCAAACTCATTTTTCCATCAGACGGTATTTGTATACTACCAAAACTAGCGTCTATCAACCGTTTGCTAGTGTTTACCAAGGTATTTGATGTATCTAAAGTACCAATATAATCATCACTTTCACTTTGACTGTAATGAAATGCGTGCATGACACCACCCGTGGTACTTGCGACTTTTCCGAATTCAAATCCACCAGTGACATTATCATTTACGTGGAGCAACAATGATTTGCTTACATTCATCTCAACTGTTGGTCCGTCGATTCTTGCGATATTGTCACGAAACACAATGAGTGTTTCTGGCGGAGTGCTCCCGTTTGTGATGACCACTTCTCCGTCCTCGTTTGCCTTTGTCCCACTTCCGCCACTAAATACTCCGTCTTCCAAAATTGTGTATGATGTCAACAACTCTATCACTTTTTGTTTCGTCATTGTCTCGTCGTCCAATACTACAAATGATGCGTCTGTAAATACATTATTGAGTATATCGACAAACGATGTAAGTGAGTATGATATGTCACCATATGTTTTGTTTGCTATATCAGTGGTTCCTGTTAGGTCAAATGTAACACTTGCACCAGTTCCATCACTCAGTGTAATTGCTTTATAAATAACAATGTGTTCCGGTAGACTATTTGACATAATGTTTGGTATCGCTACTTATTATACTTGGTTCTGAATAAAAAATGAAAGATTAATCCTTAAATATTAATTAATGTGATTCAAATGTGATTTGAACGTGATTTAATTAGTCATTTCACCATATATTCTCTATATACACACACATAAACCAACGAGACGTTCATTATTATAATATTAATTTAAATATATACAATAATACAACAATACATATTTATGCCAACCATAGGAGACGATATTATTGGTATTTCATATGAAGTTGTTAAGCGAGAATTAGAAATACCTCTCGTAAACAAATATCATAATTCACATTACAATGATGTAAGTTTTACAATGGTTATCAATAATGATAGTGCCAGTGTGCCAGTTGGCGGTTCAGTTGAGGTTGTTGACACAGTAACCGGGGTGGTGAAATATACACCCACCATTGGTTTTACCGGAAATGACTCATTCAAATATTATTTGGCATACAGTGATAATGGCAATAACACTACTACAAATGAAGTCACAGTCAACCTTAACGTCCGCGCTATGCGCAATTTTAACTCAGAAGGAGATTACAATGCATTTTTATCCCCACTAAATTCAGGCATAAGCCTTACAGGTGTCCCGCCCACCATTTTTGTTACAACACATGATACATTGGACTCACAATCCACATTATCGGTGAATGACCGTCTTTTATTCAAATATATTAATTTTATCGGCGATGTTACGTTTAATATCAGTATAAGCGATGGTAATTCATCGTCATACAGTTATACATCAGGCTCCTATTTTGTTCAAGACTTTATTGAAAATGTTAAGCAATTGTTATCTCCACTTGGTATCGTAACGACGTTCGACGGCATATCGATTATTGTTACCAACATTGGTGACAAAACTATCACGATTGATTACAATACAACGAACACTCTCGATGACCCTATTTTTAGAGCATCAACAAATATTACATCTACTAATAACGTAATAACATTCTTTGATCTGAATGAAGCACCAATTGTACCTTCTCTAACTAATGTGGATATGATTGAAGATACTATCGCATCATTTGTACTACCATTTACCGACCCTACACCGACAATATTTGGCATTTCATTTGAAATTACAGATACTCCTCCATCTAGCAATATTGACTCGTATAGTCTAGCAGATAACGTTCTCACAGTTACACCAGCGGATAACTATTTTGGATCATTGGAGTTTAAATATCGTGTGTTTGATGGTGAATTTTACAGTAGTAACTCCACATTTAACATTATAGTTGCGGGAATCGACGACCCAGCCGTGGTCCCTTCTATAACACGTCGATATAACATTTTAGAAGATAATCTACACTGGTTTGACCTTTCTGCCACTGATAGTATTGACCGTGTATACAATGACTATGAATTAATTTATAATATCACATCGTATCCTTCTAACGGAACATTATATACGAGTAACACAATTCCCATTCTAGTTGACGATTCTTTGTCTGTTAATGGTGCACATTACAACGTTTTGTACACGGTTGATGGTGACGCCAGCGCTTTCAAATTATTTAAACAATTACAAGGTATATCCGAAAAACTAACTGTTAATTCTATACGAGCACTCGGCGGGTTTGCACAGCAAATAGGCGAGAATAATTCTTCATTTGTTTTTGCATTCAACGGGACCAATCCTAATATAAGTAACCTATATATTCAACTTGGTAATGACGAGAAGTTAGATGTGGCATTTACACAAGATATTAACGCTTTAATACCAGCTCAAAGTAATCCATTACCACATCCTTTTATGTTATATCAACCAAATGCAAATTATTCGGGTACTGACGAATTAAAGTATAATACCAGTGACCGCATCCAAGCTGGCTTACAAGACTCCACCATCAAAATTAATATTACTAGTGTTGACGACCCTCCTGTCATTGAAAATGTTACGCTCGTAATCAATAATGGTGTTTCTCCGGTACTTAGCGACTCTATTCAGGCGTTTTCTATCGTCCAGCGTAGCGATGATATCAACGATACATCGTCTGTGGTGAAGATTCAATTTAATGCCGGCGATATCGACAGTAACTATGCCGTTTTCGTGGAAGATATCCCAAACACTATATCCTTTTATGACAATGATAATAAGACCAATACATTAGTCGTAAGTAATGGCATATTAGAGTTGGATACACTCTTAGTATCCGGGGAAAAATTATATACACTATTTTTGGATACCAATGCTAGTGATTCTGACATATATTTTAATATTGTCGTTCGCGATGGACTCTCTTCGTCAGACACTGAATTGATTTCGAAACAAATTCCATTCCTCGTTACAACACGTCCTGAATTTAATAATCCGGTTGTAGTTGCAAATTATGGCGCTGATGCAACCTCTTTCTCTATCACCATTGACGAAGACACCTCATTTGTAATTATTCCAAAATCGCCGGGTAATAATAATGCTGTTTTTTCAGTAACTAACCATAATGGTCAGTTTGGAGCGAATACGACTAACGGGGTTGCTAGGGATAACCTTACTGATTCATTGTATAACCCCTCCACAGCAAGTGACGATTTTGTTTATCATACATTTCCCAATAAACACGGCAGCGATAGTTTTGAAATTACCAAAATAGTTAACGGAGTCTCATCGGATACCGCGATTTTCAATATAACAGTAACATCGGTCATTGATTTACCTATATCGAACGATGTCCAAGTCAATACAAACGAAGATACCACCATCAATATCACACTTATAGGGCGAATATACGATGTAGATAGAACTACTATGAGTTTTGGTGTCTCAAACGAATCGTTTACGGATGATTCTGCTATACTTACTTTTGGCAGTACGAACGTTCGCACATCAGGTATATACCCCGGCACTCAGGTTGGTGGTACCCAACTTGATGATAAAGGGCTGTATAAGGAATTCCACATTGAATTGCTATACACGCCGTCACAAGATGTTAATGGAACTTTCAGTTTTCAATATTCGGCAAGTGTTGAAGATGATGATAATGGCAAAATAGTAGGTCATTTTTCAACGGCCACGATAAATGTTGCAGCTGTCACTGACATTATTAATATTCAAGATATGTCTTTTGTTATTCAAGAAGATTTATCATTTGTTTTGGGTACAAGCCTTATTGATTATCGTATAGATAGTCAGTACTCTGAAATATTCGCAGCATCTACACCAGATAACAGTGTGTTAGAATATTTTGCTCGTTCCTTTCCATCTAACGGTACATTGTTAGATTCAAATGGTATTGAAATTTCAAACATATACGAAACAACTCTACAATTGGATACTGGTACTAATAAGTTTACAGGGGATATTGTTGTAGATGGAGCCATAAATCTTATTTTTGGATATACATACATTATTAATATTTCAAATGGTCCTCTATTCGTAGACGTTGACGGTGTTTACAAGACCGACTATGACCCGACGCATTTTACAGTAGATGCCTCATTCATTGCCGAAAATATTATTAATATGGCACAAGATGTAACACAAACACTTACACCCATTAACATCATAAATTCAGGCATTTCACTCAACGGATATACATTTTCATATGTTCCCAATCCAGATTACTACGGCAATGATGGATTCGAGTATATTCAATCAAGCACAGATCCAAATGGTTCAACAACTCTCAGCGAGTCTAAACAAATATCGTTTACCATCACACCGATTAATGACGGACCCTTTATGAAAATTCCACCACATACATTACAAGTTAATGAGGATGAATTGTTTGATTCGAGTTTTGCCATTGGTGATGTTGACAGCAATATATCTGATATTTCGCTTTTACTAGGAGATAGTTCTATTCCAAATTGGCTCACTATTAGTGAAATTACTACAATAGATACAGCCAATGAAATTGTTATATATGAAATGAGTGGGACACCGTTACAGGTAGATTCGGGTTTAAATCACAATGTTAACCTTAGGTTCACAGACGGGATAATCACATCTGATGTATCATTTTCAATCAATGTATTGTCGGTACAAGACCCTCCCAAATTTATACTAGGGGGTGATACCGACATCTATGGTATTTCGGACAACGCAGTAGTATCGATCGCAGAAAAATTAGATTTTGTATATGATATTTCGTTTGTTGACGATGATGGCGACCAAGTCACTGTCGATGTCTCTTTCCTTGACGCCAGAACCAGATATGTTGATGAATTCGGATTGTATTACGATTCGAATCTTAAAGGTATTAGGGGCAAAATTCCGGCTTATGATGCGGTTGACTTAAATAATAATTTACACAGACTGCGCATTACCCTTTCTGATAATAATTTGAATTCACCTGATACAGTTTTATCTTTCACAATCAATGTAGTGGATATAGACGAAGCGCCTGTCATTGATGAAACTACAATACCTACTGGCGCCACGGTAGGATTAGATTATACCGCAAATCTAAGTGCAGTTGACGCAGATGGTGATGATATTGTGTTTTCTCTTATATCACACCCGCGATGGATGACTATGAATCTCAGCGACGGTTTATACACACTCACCGGTAGACCCAATACAAGCGACCAAAATAACAATACCACGCAATCGCAGCGCAGAGTTGTAATTCAGGCAACGTCCGTGAACTCATCTGTATTTTCTAATTATGAATTTATTATAAGCGTTATACCGCAGAGCATTAGTGATGTTAGTGTTACTTCAATATATTATATTATTCGGGTTTTATAGAGGGAATAACCCAACCATAACTTTCAACCAACGAATGCTTATATTGTGGATATCATCATAGAAACATGATTTGAACATAATACCATTGAACTACTATATAAACTTCAAACATGCACTCCAACCTATTGGCACAACAAAACTCACACGCTCGTGATGACAGAATCTCATTCTATGAACCCACTCACACGTATACCATTGATGATAGTCCATCACGTCTATACACTAGCGTGACTACATTTAATCACGGTTTATTCAAACCATTTGATGCGGATACAGTGATTGACAAAATGATGAAGGGCAAAAATTGGAAACCCGGGCATAAATACTGGGGATTGAATAAGCAATCAATACTTGATATGTGGGAAACAAATAGAGATGAAGCCGCACGCGCAGGCACAAAACTTCATAATGACATCGAGTGCTTCTACAACGGTTCCCCAGGTAACAACACAAGTATTGAATATCAATATTTTATGAATTTCGTTAAAGACTTTCCAGATGTAAACGAACGCCCATATAGGACTGAGTGGACGATTTTTCACGAAGAACTTAGAATGGCAGGTTCAGTTGATATGATTTTCGAAAACCCGGAAGATAATGGCGATACCCTTATTATTTACGACTGGAAACGTTCACGCGAGATTAATAAAGTGAATCACTGGAACGTGTTTTCCGAGATTGAATGTATTTCACATATACCCGATTCGAATTACTGGCATTATTGCCTTCAGCTCAATACATACAAAGCTATTATTGAATCTAAGTATCAAAAACGGGTCAGTGGAATGTACCTTGTATGCTTGCACCCGGATAATAAAAATGGAAATTATCAGCGGATTCGTGTTGCAGATTTGCAATCGGAGGTTTCACAACTATTTAATCTACGACGACACCAGTTAGCGACATTTTAAAACTTACAAAACAAAATTGAAACTATTACTACAGGAGATGGTTATGGATAATTATTTAAACCCTCGCTACAAATATGAACTTGCCTACGATTCCTCAGACTTTCACAGGCACCGAACCTTCGTTGAACGACCTTATCGATTGGTCCAAAAATATCGGCAAATATAACTTGCCAAAAAAAAATACTGATTGTTTACATAAATATAGAAATGATGCCGAAGAATCGAAATGGTCGAATGGGAAATATTATCTATATGGTCATATTCCAATAGATTGTGACACACCAATTACGCGTGACCTCCTACAATCAGCAATTGAAAAGCATAATATTAGCATGATAGATTACATTCCTTATAATTCCATGGAAGCAGCATCCAACGCTACTCACCAAGTAAAATTCACTAATCTTTTACAAGGGTTGGATATTTATTACAATCATTCGGGATTGTTGGATACTTTCACTAACATGGTTATGTATTACATCAAATACTTTGGGCTAAAATATAAATAACAAAACAGAGATATCTACATTACGTAATTATTTAGAGAGTAAAACACGATGATATATATATCGGAATATAACCGACAAACACAAAAATGTCTAATGATACATATTATACTTTACTTCAACCGTTTTTTACACCAACCTCTTTGAGTGTATGGCTGTTTTTTGGTTCGATCTTATACAATACTCACGCTATTCAATCTAAGGTACACAACCAAGAGGCAACGTTTATACAAAATAGACGCGACAAAGTACGACCGCGGTATAACGACCGAAAGTTATATGAAAATATGTACCTAGATAAACTTGCAACCCACATCCAACAAGATATATTAACCGCAGGTGGTTCGGACTTGTCTGGAACTCTTAGCATTGACGAAGAACAATTTAATGCCAATATAGAAAACTATAATACACATCGTCTTAAGCACTGCGTCATTATGGAACCAACTCCTTATGGTATGGTAATACTTTGGTTTGATAGTACTGATGATGACGCACAACGTGTTGCATCAGGCGATAAATTGCTAGGGATGACTAACGAAAATAAGCATACCGAATCTCACATCGGTCAACTATTGGGAGGTAGCTTTGTCTATATTTCAGACTCGTCTGTTCCCGCTTGCATTGTCAATACTGTATGTCAGAAATATGTTATTCAATATCACTGCCCACTTTTATATCAGTGTGACCCACCTGTGTATACGATTGTGCCAAAACAAAGACCTCCTGACGAACTTATAGAAAACAATAATCAAAACACTGAAGAGAATTCTACGACAAAAGATTCCAGACCGACAGTTCGGAACTCATCTGTTTTTGCGAAATTCAAAAAGTATAGTATCGAGAAAACGGATGACCCCCTTGTCAAAACAAACGAGATTATAGATGAATATACCACGAAAATGAATAAATTATCAACGTGCTTTACACACTCTATTAGACATAAAGGTACATTGCGCGATTTTAATACATTTTTTAAACATACTACGCACGATAAACCACAACGTGTAAAGCAAGTATCATTTTCTGACTATAAAAACTTGAATAATTAAACACTAAAGACTGAATACTAAATACTAAAAACTGAATACTAAATACTTGAATTGCTTTTTACGATTATGTTGATAAGGATTAGTTAGATTAGTTAGACAACAAATATATTTTATTATCGATGAATAACAATAATAAAATGACGAATCAAAATAAAATACCTTACTTATACCTTGAAATATTTCAATGGTGAAAGGCGACATTGTCGTGCTCTTTCATTATTTTTATAGCAATGAATAGTAAGAAGACTACATATCATGAACAATGGGTCTGATACAAAAATAGATAATGTTTCACATAAATGTGCAAAAAAGCTGAGGAAAAAACAAAAGGGCGTCCTTTGTAACAGTAAGGACCCTAACCTTTCCGACGCAATAACACTTGATAATATTGGTATATGTGCACCCGAAGAATGTGTTGATGCTGTAAATAAAAGCACCGGAGGAGACTTGAAAAAGGCCAGGTCGAATCCATATTCATTTAGCAACGTGCTTATTAAAGGCGAAGAAGCAAACGATATCCGCAATCGCAAGAGTCAAAGTGGTAATGTGGATTCGGATGTAGAAAACGATTCGAGTCTAAATGGGGATAATGCAACATCTATTCTTACTACTGATGAGGAAGCTTTATTCAAACCCGCTCCTACCAACGCGAGTTACGAGGACGACATTGACGAAGGTGAAATGGGAGTATTCGGCAATGTATTTTCATCTTCGTATAACTTGATTGCGACTCTCAGTGCGCTCACTATTGACCGAATGTTAGACGTTGTTCTATACACAGTCATTGGTCAACCCTCCATGACGGGCACGTCCAAAAAGGAAATTATAGCGTCATTGAATCAAAAATACAATGATACCAAATTACTATTGAACGACAAAGAAGGCCAAAAAGCTATACAAAAGGTTGCATACATTATGACACGCATGCTAGGATTCGCTGTTGCTAGTATTGGAAAACCTCTTTTGGAAACGCAAAAGGAATTGATGGAACTGTTCACAGAAATCACAAGTAATGCCATTGATACCGGGTCGGAGCTATTCAAAAATGTTGTACGTGCTATCCCTGGCGTCGGCACAGCATATATATTACTTGATAATCTTGTCTCGATGAGCACCAGTGCTGCCAAAATGGGTAAATCTGTTTCAAAAGTATTGACTATGGCAGAACAATCATCCAAAAATAAAAATAACTCATCCGAAAATTCTAATGACCAGATAAAGAACCAATATACGTTTCTGCGCGAGAGCATGCACGATTTTAACCAGATCAAGGACAAAATTAGAAAGAATGTTTCAGATAATGGTGGTAATCTTAACGGATTAGACCAAACTGTCCAAAAAATTAAGGGAATGGCAGTTGCCTCTGCACAAAATGTAACTAAACCCATTGCAGATAAAATGGATAATTATACAAACCAAATGAAACGCAACCGTAATTCTGAAAAACAAGAAATGCGCAGGCAAGTTGGCGGGAAACAAAGTGCCAGGAAAGGATATTTTACCAAACATAACCATACCAAGAAAAATAAAAAGAACAAAAGTATCATTTCAAAACCGAAAAACAGGAAATCTAAAAGGAATACCAAAAAAAAAGTACGCTTTAAAATCTAGACCATATATGTAGTTTTATAAAATTGTTAATTGTTTATATTAATAATTTTATTTATATTTTAACGACAGCTGTAGGACTCGAACCTACGCCTCTATAAGAGAATGCCTTAGCAGGGCACCGCGTTAACCACTCCGCCAAGCTGCCAAAAATGTGCAATCACAGGGACTTGAACCCTGGACCTTCGGCTCATAAGACCGACGCTCTGACCAACTGAGCTATGACTGCGGTTTAGGTCTTACTGGGAGTCGAACCCAGGTTGCGGGAATCAAAACCCCGAGTGATACCGTTACACTATAAGACCTCCTGGAGACGCTGGGCATCGATCCCAGTACCTTCCGCATGCAAAGCGGACGCTCTACCATATGAGCTACGCCCCCCCCCTCCTCACCCCCTATGTTTATGTAAATATCTACTATGTAATCATGCACCGAGTGGGATTCGAACCCACGAAGCTATTGCAACAGATCTTAAGTCTGTCCCCTTTGACCGCTCGGGAATCGCTGCGGTTGGTTGTCGCAAGAACATTATGTTCACATACCGCGACTGGCTATACTCACCCCACTGAGAGTACTTCGCCTTACAGATATACTAATGACTCTCTCTTTAAGTATAATTAACACAAACATTTGGGTATTATAATCGAATAGTTTGATCTATACCGTCCGCTTTTTCACTAACGATATGAAATATTACGTCTATCAATAATAGTACTTTTGTAACTGAAGACCAACTATTACCATAATAAAAATTGATTTTAAAAATTCACACTAATGATTTAGCATTTATAAACTTAAATGGAATCTCATCTGAAATCTACATATGGATTTAATAATTTTCGCCAGTACCAGAAGGCCATTATTGAAGACCTGTTGAACGGTGAAAACACATTTGCTATTCTGCCTACTGGCGGAGGCAAATCACTTTTATATCAGTTTCCAGCAACATATACCGGAAAACTTACCATTGTAGTATCACCACTTATTTCGCTAATGAACGACCAATGTAACTATCTGAATTCTAAAAATATAAACAGCGCATGCTTAAACTCTGAATCCTCCATAGACATTGGTGAATACAAAAACTACAAAATCATATACACAACACCAGAGTTTATGGAAAAACACATATCAAGATTCGAACAAATAAAGGGGAATATTGGTCTTTTCGCGATCGACGAAGCACATTGCGTATCTCAATGGAGTCACGATTTTCGTGAGAGCTATCTAAAACTTGGTATCATCAAGACTACGTTTCCAGATATTCCAATGCTTGCAGTAACAGCAACCGCAACTCCACGCGTGGTGAATGATATTTATGAAATGCTCAACATATATGAGGCAGGTGAGTATGCGCTGGGAACTCGCCGCACCAATCTTGAAATAAATATATACCGCAAGCGAGAATTTGACCTATGTGAGTTCACCGTGCCTACTATTGTGTATGTCCAAACGAGAAAGGTATGCGAGTCAGTATGCGATAAACTATTGTCAAAGGGTGTGCGATGCGCCTATTATCACGGAGGTATGCTGAAAGCAGACAAGGAACGAAGTCACGCACGATTTACATCAGGAGATATTATGGTAATTGTCGCCACAATATCATTCGGGATGGGCATTGACAAGTCTGATATTCGACACGTCATCAATTATGGCGTTCCTAGTGACATTGAAACGTACTATCAGGAAATAGGGCGTGCTGGACGCGATGGTCTTCCCAGCAAGGCATCTCTATATTACGACCCTAAGGATTTCTCGACCACCATGTTCCTTATTAAACAATCAGAAGACCCGAAACAAGTTGCTCTTAAAACCACCGCTATGAACACTTTTCGCAACTTTCTTGAAGAAAATAATATTTGCCGTCAGCAAATCATAGACTACTACTTTCAACACGGAGAATATCCAACGGAAGACGATATTGTCGATATTCCAAAGTGTAATATGTGCGATAATTGCTCGGGGGGAAATAAACTTGATATGACTGACATAAGTGAAGAGGCAAAGACGGCTTTTCAAATAATTAACACACAACACACAACAAAGGGCTTCACGTATGGGATGGAGAAAACTGTCAATATGATTAAAAATACAGACAATGCCATATTTAAAACGATGACTAAAACACGCATTAAAGAACTTTTAGAAATCCTGATTGCAAAAAATATATTGAACCGCGTCACCCAAGGCAATTACTTTGTTATATGTATCGGGAAGAAAGATATAACCACAATGTTGCCTATCACCGCGCGCATCAAAAAAGACACAGTCACACCATTCAAACCAAAACTATCCACGTCAGAAACTCGTATCCGCGATATCAGAACCGAAATTGCGAAAAGACACGGGATTATTCCAAGTATACTTATCAATGACCGGGTTATGATGAATATATGTAATAGCGCACCCAAAGATATTACTCAATTGTGGAAGGTAGACGGAATATCAGACGAATTCATTATGAATTTCGGCGCGGAGTTTATTGACGAATGTCAGAAAAATGTGGGTGGGGGAAATTCAACTTGCAAAGGCGGCGGGGTGAAAGATATTACGTGTAAACATTACAAAGAAGGTAAGACTATACGCGAAATATCCGATCTGACCGGGCGAACCCGACGCACCATTGAAGACCATTTGATTCACATATTTGAGAATTATGACGACGTGGATATTGATACGGACTACTTTGGGTTAACAGAAGAAATGATACAAGAAATTAATGACGCCGTTAAACAAGTCGGCTCGGGATATTTAAAACCGATTAAAGATATCGTAAATAATAAAATCACATATGCCCAAATTAAATTGGCTATAATGATTAGTAAGTAAGTAGTATTAAATAAATAACCGTTTGACATTTTGGCATTTTAGAATCTATATTATCTTATCGCCTTTGTATTTTTTATTACTATTTATTCATCAAAAAATGTTAGGGGTTATTAAATTAAGGTATAAATGTCTAAATTACGTGTATGTAATGTTGGAAGTTATTAGGGCTGTTTACGACAGTTGACTTAATGACAACGGTATATACTCGTCACCATATGACACTTCACGCTCTCTTCGTCTAGGCGGTGCATTGGGCACGGACATCCTGATACGGCTACCGATTGGTGTTCGTGGCATTGTTGATACAGACAACACAGAGTTGTCATCCAGTGTATCGTAGATACTTTCCATATCCGTATCCAGTTCGGACAAACTCATACTATGGTCAATCGAAGAGACGTTATCAATGTCTAAATCCTCTGTGTCAATCTCGTTCCACAAAAGTGGCATCGGAAGCGGATTATTGCTATCTTCCTCTCCCAAGAATACATCAAGCACGTCGCGGTCGAATGAACCGTCAGGCGTATTGTTGTTACTCATGTAGGATTCCGTTGATTTGACAACACTCTCGTCGATTACATCTCCACGACACAAGGGACACGCGTTTGAACGTGTTGTCAAATTAATGGTCATACATTCCATACAGAATGTATGACCACATCTTGTTACACATTTGGACTTGCCTTCGAGCGATTCTAGGCAAATAGGACAGTCACCTTCTTCCACTACCTTTTTTTCGCTTTTAGGTCTTGTTGAGCGCGACACCTCACGCTCTTCTCTTCTAATTTGATGTTGTATTTCGTGATACGCAACTCTCAACTGGGTTAGCAGCTTTTCACGCGACTGGGAAACGGGAATCATAACAATAGATGACAACTTCCGCAGCATATGAGTACTGAACGTTTCAAAACGTGGGTCGATGTTGCTGTAAAAGATTACACCAATGTTGTCATCCTTGCTACAATCGTTGATTGTGTGGCCACTTTTCGAGCAATATGAACAACAAACGTTTCTGGACATCTCTATGTTTCTCTCTGTGAATACAATTCGGGTTGATATTTCAACTACTTTATTTTTATTCATTATACAAAAACGAATTGTCTATTTCAATTTTATTCCATAATTATTTTCATAGAGAGAAAGTACAAAACACAGAAATGAAATATACCATACATATATCAATCAACAGTTAACAACGGTATAATGATATCCGATAACATATACACCTGCGACATTCATAACCATCTCAAGGATGAAAGAATGCTTTCAATACAGCGAGGTCACGTGTGCAAATTGTGTTTGAAAGTTAGAGTTGATGGGTACACCAACTCAAATAGTATCTCATGCTCGGCTGGATATTGCTACAAGATTCCAGAAATATGTCTTGAATGTTCATTAACACATTCTGTATGTATGTGGTGTATCGTCCAAAAACACTAGCTAACTATCTCTAACATTGTGACCAGTGTTTCTCGTACTCTACCCACGACTCCGTCCCGTATGCGCGACCCTATATATACCGTATACACTATCAGTCTATCAATATCGTCAATTCAATAAAAGTCAGAAATGAGTGACAATTTCAGAAATGAGTGACAATCCATTTCCCTAGCATTTCCCTAGCATTTCCCTAGCATTTCCCTAGCATTTCCCTAGCATTTCCCTAGCATTTCCCTAGCATTTCCCTAGCATTTCCCTAGCATTTCCCTAGCATTTCCCTAGCCCAGCCTCAACGCCAGTTTGAAGACTAATTTGAAGACTAATTTGAAGACTATTTTGAAGACTAATTTGAAGACTAATATGAAGACTAATATGAAGACTAACATATACGCCGCTAACCCTTGGTCTGAACCCTTGGTGCGCCTCTCGGTGTGCCCCCCTTGGTCTGAGTCTAACTCATAACGTGACAACAATAAAAGTCAGAAATGAGTGACAATTTCAGAAATGAGTGACAATTTCAGAAATGAGTGAATGGCCCTAGCATAGGCACAAAATAAAAAAGAATTATGTTAAAATTACTGTTATTAAAGTTTGAATAAATATTATATCGTTATTGGATTGTATTTTAGATAGTAGCATCTGCTAGGCCGACGTTAGAATCTAGCACCAACCAATCAGCGGTGTGACACCGCCTAGCAGCGAGCTTCTCAGCCTTGGCTGCTTCCTTGGCAGCGAGCTTCTCAGCCTTGGCTGCTTCCTTGGCAGCGAACTTCTCGGCCTTGACTGCTTCCTTGGCAGCGACCTTCTCGGCCTTGGCTGCTTCCTTGGCAGCGAACTTCTCGGCCTTGACTGCTTCCTTGGCTGCGAGCTTCTCGGCCTTGACTGCTTCCTTGGCTGCGAGCTTCTCGGCCTTGGCTGCTTCCTTGGCTGCGAGCTTCTCGGCCTTGGCTGCTTCCTTGGAAGCCTTCCGCGCCGATAGCTTATCGACATTGGCTTCTTTCTTCCTAAGTAGGGCGTACTTCTTTTTGATCGCGATTTTGCGACGAGTGATTGCGTCTCTGTTTGTGGACGTAAACTCCTTACAGTTCTGGTGCGCCATCCTTGCCAAGGTCCTGAGGAACCGGATAGTAGAACGCTGGTCTACGGTAACACGCTTGGTGGAAGCAGTGTGGGTGGTCGGGTGAGTGACAGTAGTGGCGGACATTTCAGTGCGAGTGTGTGTTGTTGTAGATTTCTCTTATATTTGTATGCTTATCTCGTAGTCGTTTCGGTGACATTTCATGATTCGTTCGTTAACTTTTATGGTTTGAAGACAGGTCTAACGAACGAATCATGACGGCGCAATGTGCATTAAGAATTGATATAATATTAACAACAGTAGCGATACTGCTTTATCAATGCCTCGTCTGTACGAGTGCTGTTACTGTCACGCGAGTTATGACCACGCCAGTCGCGTGCAATGCGTAAAGTGGGAACAGGATAGAGCCATCTCCATATTCAACACCAATACTGATATTGACCCACGATTGTCGTCGTGGGTGGGGTGCATGCCCAACTGGTTTATCGATGCGAACGGAAATGGTCCATCAAATGAGGAGTGGTTGGTGAGTGATGGGCGGGAGGACGTCCGTGCTGGCCTCGTCAAGCCACCCCAAGGTAGGGGTATAACCTTACCTCGCAGTAGAGAGATGTATGCTCAGTCAAAGCGCGTCCTGGCATTCATCTTCCAACTGCGCTACATTCGATTTCCCCAGCAACATCGCGGGGTCGAGGACCTAGATCATATTGTCGCGCGGGTCTCTTTGCGCGACAATATGGTCACCGGGGGACCCTCCTCGGAGGAGGCATTATCAGAGTGGGGCGAACTTTGTGCGGCAATGCGACGAATCTCATTTGACACGACGAGGTCTGAGATGGTCGTCACCAACTTTACTGACCGGGAACAAGGCGAACAGATGCTGTCGATATACCGTGACGAAGTTCATCGGGTCGCAATCGACCGTTTCGAATGGGCGAAGCGTAACGCACCTCAGTTGGTGTATAGAAAACACAGGCCTCTCAGTCATCGTGTCATTGCCGAGCGAATAATTATGCGCGACGCACGACGACGCGTCCAGATTAACGAGGCACGGGCGGCGATGCGCGTCCGGGCCAGCGAGGAACAGGCGGCAAGGCGCACCGCGTTTGCGGCATCTCAGGAGCAATGGGACACCGCACGCACGACGCAACGTCACGCAGCGGCACCTGTGTCTGTACTCCCGGATGTGAAAGAAGTGGTGATTGCTGCGGACGAATGTTGTATCTGTATGAATGAATTTGGCCAGACCAACCGAGCAATCCTTCGGTGCGGCCATCAGTTCTGTGGGGACTGTATCTTCACACACCTTCAGGGTGCGCAGGGCACTCGATGTCCTTGCTGTCGCACAGAGTTTGCCGCTAGATTGCGCGGATTCATCCCCTACGACCGAAACAGCGGCGCATCTCAGGCGGCACCCGGAACTCGTCCGCTCCCTGGAACCCTTACGCAAATGGCCACCGGGCTCAGCGAAGACCAATTCGCTCAGATGCAACACCTCATGATGAACGCTATTACTGGTTCATAATTACCCTCTATAATTAAACTTTAATTTGCTTTAAAATACCTTCACTTATCTCCCTTCTCTCTGTCTCTTTTAAACTACTTGTTAAGAATGTGTAATAATGTACACACCATAATTTAATTATATCACCGAGTCATTCCCATTTATTTTTGATTTATTTTTTAATTACTAGAGAAGGACAATAGACATCTTTCTCTCTCTGTTTCGGTAAAGGTAGAGTTTTCAGTTAGAATCATTGTTGTTATACCTGGAAATAAAGATACACCCTACCATTCCTTTTTTTTCAAAATTAAGAGAGAAGGATAGCAACAAAAGGTGGGAGTACACAAAGCATTGTATATAGATTTGTCAGAAACCAGTGATGAAATCAGAAACCAGTGCTCATTCATCCCTAGCAACCAGTACACATTCATCCCTAGCAACCCGAACGGCGTCTTTAAGCCCATTTCAGTCGATATTATATTTGTCAGAAACCAGTGGTGAAATCAGAAACCAGTGGTGAAATCAGAAACCAGTACACATTCATCCCTAGCAATCCGAACGGCATCTTTAAGCACATTCATCCCTAGCAATCCGAACGGCCTCTTTAAGCACATTCATC